>JACCDG011761718.1_pt1 | contig 47483 bp, 47 predicted proteins | sample 7442471 | NCBI WGS metagenome assembly JACCDG01 (sample SAMN15323444, study PRJNA562643) | freshwater metagenome | isolation source: river surface water | place: USA:Blue River Watershed | collected 2017-08-17
CAACATCTCTTTGAGTTGATGCATATTAGGAAAGGTTATATACACTGTCAAGCATATAGAAAATTATTTACACTATTTTTAGTTATTAAAAGACTGTATAAAGCATCATACCCCCTGTGGATAAGGTGGGTGACCCATTGACCGATAAGGGTAAATTTTATGTTAGTGATCACTAATTTTATATTCTGAAAAACCTATATTTAGTGGTTTTTTTTGAATAAAAACCATAGATTGATTCAGCATTCTTCAAATATTAGGGTTTTAACTTATCTTTATAGGTGGCATTCAGCAGAGATGCTTATTGAAGAAGCAAAGATTCATCTATTAAAGAAGGACTCATTAAGTTAGGGCAAAATCAAGCCCTATGACAAACGAACTCTTTGAAGTAAACAACCCAGCCAATCAAGAAATCATTGCTCAGGTCCCTAATATGACCCCAGGAGATGCCTTGCAAGCCGTTGATAAAGCGCATGCGGCACTTCCTGCCTGGAAAGTAAGAACTGGTAAAGACAGAGCGCAGCTATTAAGACGCTGGTTTGAACTCATGAACCGCGATGCCGATCGCTTGGCCCGCTTGATGACTGAAGAACAAGGCAAAGCATTGATGGAAGCCAAAGGTGAGGTCACTTACGCGGCCTCATTCATTGAGTGGTTTGCCGAAGAAGCCAAGCGCGTGATGGGAGCCATTCCGGCCAGCCCCTGGTCTGATAAACGCATGATGGTCTTGAAGCAAGCCATTGGGGTCTGCGTTTCGATCACCCCATGGAACTTCCCCTTGGCCATGATCACCCGTAAAGTGGCCCCAGCCATTGCTGCTGGCTGCACGATTGTGATCAAACCGGCTGAACAAACGCCTTTATCAGCCCTGGCACTGGCAGAGCTGGCCAAAGAAGCCGGGATCCCGGATGGCGTCATCAATATCGTGACGGCCGATGCAAAAAATTCAGTAGCGATTGGCAAAGTCCTTTGCGACTCTCCTTTGGTTCGCCATCTCTCTTTCACAGGCTCAACCCCAGTTGGCAGAATCTTGATGGAGCAATGTGCCCCTACTATTAAGAAGGTGGCCCTTGAACTGGGTGGGCATGCCCCCTTCATTGTGTTTGAAGATGCTGATTTAGACGCAGCGGTCAGTGGCGCGATGCAATCCAAATACCGCAATGCCGGCCAAACCTGCGTTTGCACCAACCGCTTTTACGTTCACGAAAGTCTGCATGATGCATTCGTGGAAAAGCTGGCTCAAGCCAGCAAAAGGTTGGTCATTGGTCCAGGATTAGACAAAGGCGTTCAATTAGGACCATTGATTGATCAACAAGCGATCAATAAGGTTGAACAACACGTTCAAGATGCGGTCGCAAAAGGCGCCCGCGTGATGACTGGTGGCAAGCGCCACGCTCTGGGTGGCACCTTTTACGAGCCCACTGTTTTAGCAGGCGTTAAAAAAGGCATGTTGATCACCGAAGAAGAAACCTTTGGTCCAGTGGCCGCCGTGATTCCCTTCACATCAGAGTCAGAAGTGATTCAGATGGCCAATGACAGTGAGTACGGCTTAGCTTCCTATTTTTACAGCAAAGATATCAGCCGCATTTGGAGAGTCGCTGAAGCATTGGAGTTTGGTATGGTCGGTGTGAACACCGGCACGATCTCAAATGAAGTGGCACCTTTTGGCGGTGTTAAACAATCAGGCCTTGGTAGAGAAGGCAGTGTTTGGGGAATGGATGAGTACTTAGAAATGAAGTACGTTTGTCTTGGGCTCTAAATCCAACTCTATATCAAGCAAAGCAAATCATTAGAAACAAGATTTTTATACTTTCTTGAACACCAAATCCCAAACCCCGTGCCCAAGGCGAATCCCGCGATTCTCAAACTTGGTCACTGGACGGTAAGTCGGACGCTCCGCATACCCACCAGCCAAGACACCAGTATTGACCAAGGTCGGCTCTGCAGATAAAACTTCCATCATCTGCTCAGCATATTCTTGCCAATCAGTGGCCAAGTGCCAATAGCCACCCGATTTAATTCGGCTACTTAATAGTGATACAAATTCTGGCTGGATCAAACGACGCTTGTTATGACGTTTTTTATGCCATGGATCTGGAAAGTAAACATGAACACCGTCTAAAAAAGATGCTGGGATCATGTTTTCAACAACTTCCACAGCATCATGGCGCATGAGTCTTAAATTAGTGAGTCCTTGCTCACCTATTAACTTAAGTAATGCGCCCACTCCTGGCTCATGAACCTCAATGGCCAGAAAATCATCAGCTGGTCTAGCTGCAGCAATCTTGGCGGTGGTCTCACCCATGCCAAAACCTATTTCAAGAATTTTTGGTCTTGGCGACTTACTTGAATCAGCTTGATCAGCAGAATCAACATGACTAGATTTAAAACTTTTATCCCAATCAATTGCTTGACCAGTGAAGGGTAGTAAAAATTCAGGGCCCAGAGTCTCAATGGCACGCGCTTGACCAGGAGTCAAACGACCGGTGCGTAAAACAAAAGACTTGATGCGATGCAGGTAATGCTCAGAGTCCCTAGAGTCCTTGGGCTCTTTAGCAAAAGCTTCTTTGGCTTGCTCAAAAGTTTGATGTAAACGCGGAGATTCTGAATTCTTTTCTGACATGCGCTTATTTTAATCTCCCAAGCCGCATTGCCTTCCATACTCACCCCAAGGCCAATCTCATTCCCCATAGAGCTAATGATTTATACTTATGACAATTATTAGAGATTTGTCATATTTTGTTTAAAAAGAAAAAACCGCGTCCTGAAGGAATGGAGAGCTTTGATACCTTGGTAGGTAAAAGCTCAGTGATACATGGTCGTATGACTGTGCATGACAGCCTGCGCATTGATGGCAAAGTATTCGGCAATCTAGAGCCGGCAGACAAATACCCTTGTTCGATTGCTGTTGGTCCAAGCGGAGTTGTCACAGGCAACATTCACTGCAATAAAGCATATATCGCAGGCAAAGTGATCGGTAATATTTTCGCCAAAGAATTAATCGTATTATCTGAGTGTGCCGTGGTTCATGGTGATATCAGCGCTGAAGCATTCACCATTGCCAGCGGTGCAGTGATTGAAGGCACGATGTTGCAAGCCAACCGCAAAATCAGAGACCCAAAATCAAATCAGCTTCGCTCGACTATGAGTACAAGTAGCATTAGCTCAAATCAAAACTAATGTGACCACTGGACAACCCCTGTCCAAGCAGTGAGTAAAACTAAAACGCCAAAAATAATTCGGTACCAAGCAAAAATCCTGAAGTCATGGGTGGCCACATAACGGATCAACCAACGGATACACACAAAAGCAGACACGAAAGAGACTGCGAAACCAATCCCCAAGGTCGGACCAAAAGTACTCCATGAAGCATCCCCTAAAACATGACGCAGCTTGATTAACTCATAGAGTGTTGCGCCTGCAATGACTGGAATGGCCAAGAAGAAAGAAAACTCTGTGGCAACTTTTCTTGGTAAACCAAACAACATCCCGCCGATGATGGTTGCACCAGAACGAGAAGTTCCTGGAATCAAGGCCGCGCATTGCGCCAAACCAATCTTCAATGCATCACGCCAATTGAGATCATCAACACTATCAATGTCTCGAGAAATCAATACGCCATTACCTACTTCAGATTCCAACTTCTTTTGACGAGCCTCTGCCCAAAAAATAATGAAGCCACCCACAATGAATGCTGTGGCCACAGGAATAGGAGAAAACAATGCGCTTTTAATATATTTGCCAAATAACAAGGCCAAGACAATCGCTGGAATAGTGGCGATGATCACATTCACGGCAAAACGTTGTGATGCTCTTCTTGAAGTAATTCCAGTGACGACGCTGATGAGTTTTTGACGATACTCCCAACAAACTGCCAAGATCGCACCAAACTGAATGATGACCTCAAAAGCCTTACCTTTATCGTCATTGAAATCCAATAGATCACCCACCAAAATCAAATGACCCGTCGATGAAATCGGCAAGAACTCAGTAAAACCCTCTACCAAGCCCAAGATGACTGCTTTAAGAATTAAATAGATATCCATGGTGTGATGATAAGTCTTTCAATAAAAGGGGGATAAAAATTCAAAGTTATAAAAAATAATTCAACACCATTTTGATCATGCAGAAAGTTGGCTCAACCATGGTGCAGCTCTTGCTATTTGGATGGATCCTCGCTGCTCTTCCTGACGAATATTTTTAACCAATTGCACAGCTTTTGCATTTGGAAATTGATTTGAAAATTTCACAAGTGCTGGTGAAAGACTTGACTCGGACAACTTGCATTCGATCAAATGGGTCAATGCTTGCTCTTGACTGATCGCAAAATCAACCTCTGCTTCATCTTTTGTTCGAATGTAATGCAGACCACTAGAAACCCCCTGCGAATCCTCTTGAAAATGCACATGCTTTTGCAACATCGAAGCGACCGCATTTTCAAATTGAATACCAGCACCACCCCTCACAAAAGCATTGTCATAAAAATATACTTTAGGTGCTTTCAATAAAGATCTAGCCACATTGCTATGCCAAGGATGAATCACAAACACAATGAATAAAGCCTCTAAAATATCGAGATATTTCTTCAATGTGGGTTGAGTCACTGATAAGTCTCTTGCCAGCGATGCCAATGACAAGGGTGAGCCCACACGGTCCCTTAACATTTCAACGAATAAACGCATCGTATTAACTTCTTGTATTCGAGAAAACTCCAAAATATCTTCTCGTATCAAATCGGTGAAATATTGCTGCCGCCAACGATTGGCATCACTGTCTGTTTCTGCCAAACAGGGTTCAGGGAATCCACCTCGAATCAATAAATGATCCAAGGCCTGATCAGCATTCATACCTCCAAAGTCAACCAACTCTTTAACTGAAATAGGATGCAAGCGCCATGAAAAATATCGGCCAGCCAATGACTCACCAGACTGTCTGAAGGTTTCCATTCTGGCGCTGCCTGTGATCAATATTTTTTGCGCTGGGGTATTGGTATTAGCAATTTGAGCCAGTCGACTATCAGCAATCCCTTTAAGCCAAATTTTCCAATTAGGCATTTTATGAATTTCATCAAAAATCAAAAGTGGCACTTGCTGGCTCCATGAACCATCTTGCAAAATACGTCGATCACTGGAGATATCCCAATTGAGATACTGAAAAGAATCTTTTTCAGTCAACAATTGTCTAGACAAAGTTGTTTTACCGACCTGGCGAGGGCCCGTCAGTATCACTAACTTTTTATCAAGGTCATTGGCAATTTGCTGATCTAAATATCTTTTCATCCGACTATTTTAAAGTACTTTTTAATTTAGTCGCGACTATTTTAAAAAATACTTTAAAATAGTCGGTTAATTTATCAGCTTGAATTAAGAATATATCTATATAAATCAATAATTTAAATAAAAAATATTCAATGATGCAAACTCAGGGTAACTTTACTGTTGATCCATAAAGTCATCAGTTACTAAGGGTCCATTTAGAAAAAAGCTATCCCAGGTCTTTGCAATGGGGGTAATGATTATTTCTTGACCAAGAGTACGTACAGATACTTTCTTGAGGTCACTAGGCAATCGTGCCTCATCAGGAATTTCAATTAATTGAGACTTTTTACTGGTATGCACAGTTGCAAACACTATAGGCATGAGACTACTTTAGAGAAGATAAGAACACCAAATGATACTCATGCCTAGAAGAGGAAAATCTAAATTGTGCGTTTACTCGTATCTCAAAGCCTGTATTGGCTGCATCGATGATGCTTTGCGCGCAGGATAGTAGCCAAAGAAAATACCAATCACCGCAGAAAAGCCCACAGCCAAAATAATCGATAAAACAGAAAGTTGAACAGGCCACTCAGCCAACTCAGCCACCAACCAAGTTCCCAAACTACCTAATAGGATTCCGAGCACTCCACCAATGGTTGACAGTGTGATGGCCTCCACCAAGAATTGCGACAAGATATCCTTGCTTCTGGCACCAACAGCCAAACGTAAACCGATTTCTCGAGTTCTTTCTGTGACCGAGACCAACATGATGTTCATGATGCCAATACCACCCACCAATAAACTCACCGATGCAACGGCTGCCAAAAGGATGGCCATCACTTTGCTGGCAGCTTCTTGAGCCTGTAGTATTTCTGTCAAATTACGCAAAGAAAAATCATCGGGCGTATTGCCCGTTAATCGATGGCGCTGACGCAATAACTCTCTGACTTTGTCTTCAGCCTCTTTCATATCAGCGCCATCTTTGGATTTGATAAAAATAGAACTGACTCGTCCAATGCGACCCTGTAAAGCGCCAAAAATTTTATTGCGTGCGGTTGTCAAAGGAATGATGACGATGTCATCTTGGTCTTGACCCATCATGCTCTGACCTTTACGCTCTAACAAACCAATCACCGTGAAAGGCACGCCGCGCACGCGGATGATTTGATCCACTGGATCACTGTCACCAAATAATTCTCTGGCAACTGTTTGGCCAATGATGGCTACCTTACCTGCACCAGACATTTCACCGGCTTCAAATAAACGACCGCTGATAAGTGCCCAATCACGAGCCTCAAAATATTCTGGCGTGGTTCCAACAATCGAAGCCAACCAATTGGCGTTACCCCACACAATCTGCCCACTACCTCTTTGGGTTGGAGCAGCCACTTGGATTTCTGCAATCTCACGCATCACAGCCCAGGCATCATCCTCCACCAATGTTTGCGCTGTACCAGTTCCACCTCTCACACCTGCAGTGGTTACTGATCCTGCCCACAGGATCATCAAGTTAGAACCAAGACCAGCAATTTGCTCTTTGACACGCGCTTGGGCCCCACTGCCCACCGCAATCATCACAATCACCGCCGCCACACCGATGATGATGCCGAGCATCGTCAAACCAGACCGAAGCTTATTGACCTTGAGAGCTTGAAGAGCAATGGATAAATTCAAGACAGACTCCCAAGCGAACCGACTTTTTTGTTAGGACTGTCATCAATGATCTTGCCATCTTTGAATGTGATGGTGCGCGACGCATAGGCTGCCACATCTGGTTCATGAGTCACAACAACCACGGTCATGCCTTGTTGATTGAGTTGCGTTAAGAGCGCCATCACCTCGGCACTTGTTTTAGAGTCAAGCGCACCAGTAGGCTCATCCGCCAAAATTAAATCAGGGTCATTAACCAAGGCTCTAGCAATAGCGACTCGCTGTTGTTGACCGCCAGAAAGCTGTGCTGGGGTATTCAGTAAACGTTCGCCCAAACCCACTTGCTCTAAACGTTGCTTGGCATGCTCGTAACGTTGCTCTTTGCTCAAACCTGCGAGAGGACCGACTCTGGCATACAACAATGGCAAAGCAACGTTTTCAAGTGCTGAAGTTCTGGCCAATAAATTGAATTGCTGAAAAATAAAACCAATCCGACGATTGCGCAAATCAGCTAATTCATCACTGCTCATATTGGCAACATCCTCACCACCCAAATCATAAGAACCACTGCTCGGTTGATCCAAACAACCAATCATGTTCATGAAGGTTGATTTACCAGATCCTGAAGCTCCCACAATCGCGACAAACTCCCCCTGCTCAATACTGACAGAAACACCATCCAAAGCATGAACGGTTTGCTCGCCAATCCCATAGGACTTCACAAGCTGATGAGTTTTGATCAAAGTCATGAAAGGATGAATGGAAAATTAGAACAGCCTTGGGCCAGCAGGTCTTGCACCAGAAGATTTGGAAGCGCCGGTGATGCCGGTGATGCCGGTGATGACCAAGTCGCCTGACTTCAACTCTGTTTCTCCGCTCTCAGATGGCAATACCTCACTGGCATTACCGTCACTCAAACCTAAGCGCACTGTTTTTTGTACCGGCTTATCTTTCAAACCAGATTGATCCAAAACCCACACCTTGCGAGTCATGACTCTTGGGCCAGCGCCCATTGGTTTAGCGCCCGCTGGCTTGTTAGCTGAATTAGCAGTAGATCCAACATCTGCTGGTCTAGCCCCTGATTTATTGTCAGCAGCTGATTCGGTATTGGGCATCTTGAAACGCAAAGCCGCATTTGAAATGCGCAATACTTTTTCTTTTTGCTCAGTGATGATGGAAGTATTGGCGGTCATTCCTGGCAAAAGTTTTAAATCAGTATTTTGAGCACTCAATAAAACGGTATAAGTAATGACGTTTTGCACATTGATCGGTGCTTTACGAACTTGCTTGACCTTGCTTTGGAATACCTTGCCCGGGAATGCATCAACCGTAAAGGTGGCCGTCATACCCTCAGTGATTCGACCCACATCAGATTCATCGATTGCAGTTTCAACTTGCATATCTGCTAAATCTTGCGCGATGATAAAAAGCTCTGGCGCCTGAAGGCTGGCTGCCACTGTTTGACCTCGCTCGACACTGCGCTTGACCACCACACCATCGACCGGTGAACGAATCACGGTGTCATCTAACGCTTTCTTGGCCATGGTCAAAGAAGCTTTGGCACTTTTATAAGCACTCAAGGTTTGATCAAGAGCCGCTGCAGAAATGAAGTTCTTTTCAATTAAGCGCTTGTTATTGTCATGATTGCGCTTAGCTAGGATGTAATTGGCTTCTGCCTGCTCAAATCGTGCCTGCCACTCACGGGGATCAATGCGCGCGATTACTTGGCCTTTTTTAACCACGTCATTGAAGTCCACATAAATCTCTTGAACCATTCCGGATACTTGCGTACCGACTTGCACAGACTTAACTGGGTTTAAGGTACCACTGGCACTGATGGTCACAGCGAGAGGACCTTCTTCCAAAGCCACTGTTTTGTATTGCGGACCACCCCAACCAAACACTGATGCCAGAACTTTATAAACCAGTACCAACAAGACAATCGCTATCAATGAAACTATCACGCGACGCAACCAGGTATGCGCCTGCAACAAAGACTGAATCTTTGAGATAAAAACTCTCAATGGTCGCAGAACTTTTTGTAAAAAACTGCTTTCTTCAATCTTCATAGCTGCTTGTCTCTGGTCAATTTATTTATAAGGGTTTTATACCTATCTAGCTAAAGTATATGGTCATCTGACATTATTGATCAGACCTAGATCAAAGCTGAGCTAAGTCAATGGTTTTTGGGGTCAAATAAAGGCATCAAAAGATCCAGAAGCTTGATTAATCAAAGGAATACCACTTAGAAACTGCAAATCAGACTTTTTTGATGCAAAATGACATGATGAGATCAAAAAGCATGTCCCAAACCCCTATTGCATTGGCCGTCATCTTGGCCCTCGGTTCATCATGGAGCGCCTCCAGTAGCGCCCAAAAAACAGCCCTGGGCCCACCTCAAATGATGACTGTTGCTGATGCATCAGCAACAACAGCAAAATCTGTCAATTCAAGTGCACAAAATTCGACAGCATCTACTGTTAATGCAGAGGCTTTGGATCTATTAACTCTTTACCGAGAAGCCGCGACAAACGATCAGGTTTTTAACGCTGCCAAATACAGCTTCATGGCTGGTAAAGAAAAGCGTTGGCAAGGTTTGTCTGTATTACTTCCTCAAGTAGCAGGTTCAGGCAATGAAACTAAAACGGATATTTACAATCAGACCTTTGGCACAACACGAAATGATTTAATGTCTCGGGGTTGGAACGTCAGACTCACTCAACCATTGTTCAACTGGGATAAGTTTGAGCAAGCTCGTCAAGGCAACCTGAACGCAACCATTGCAGAAGCCCAATACGCTGCGGCTGAACAAGATTTAGTGATACGTGTAACAGAGGCTTACTTCAATGTTTTGAATGCTGAAGATTCATTGAATTTAGCTAAAAACAAAAAAGCTTTGATTGGTGAACAGTTAGAGCAAGCCAAACGTAACTTTGAAGTGGGCACAGCCACGATCACAGATACTCATGAAGCACAGTCTCGCTTCGATTTGGTGGTTGCTCAAGAATTGGCCGCTCAAGCAGACCTTGTGATCAAACGAGGTGCCTTAGAACAAGTCACGGGCAAACAAATCACTCGAGTGAAGTCATTGAGCGACTCTGCCAAAATTGAAACAGTGGCCAAAGACAGAAAAGTAAAACTTAAAAAAGGTGAAAAACCTAGCAAGGTCAATGTTGAAAATGCCTTGACTGTGACACCTGGCCAAACAATGGAAGATTGGGTCAAGCAAGCCAGCGATGTGAGCTACAACATCATCGCCAGCAAACTTTCTTATGATGTAGCTACCAAAGATACCAAACGTGCCTACGCTGGCCATGCACCATCAGTCGATTTTGTGGTTCAACGTGGTTACAGTGACAGTGATGGCACTCTGCCTCAGAATGGCTCTGTAGTTTCATCTAAAAGCTATTCAACTCAAGCCACTATTCAATTGACCGTACCCCTCTTCTCAGGTGGATATAACCAATCAGTGGTGAGAGAAAAAGCTGCTTTGGCAAACAAAGCATTGGCTGATCTAGAAAATACGCGTCGCTCGGTTGCTCAAACGACACGTCAAGCCTATTTAGGCTTTAACAATGGTTTGGCTCAAGTAAAAGCTTATGAAGCAGCAGAGATTTCAGCACTGAGCGCTTTGGAATCAAACAAGCTCGGCTACGAAGTGGGTGTGCGCATCAATATAGATGTTCTTAATGCTCAAGATACCTTGTTCACAACTCGCAGAGATTTAGCCAAGGCCCGCTATGACACCATTTTGAATGGCCTCAAACTCAAAGCTCAAGCAGCGGTTCTAAGTGATGAAGACTTACAGGCTGTAAATGCTTTATTGAAATAAGCATAAAAAAGATTACCTAACGGTAACGAAATCAAAAAAATCACTCCTTTTCATTAATTAGTTACCGATAGGTAACTAATTAATGAATGATTGCATCATAGTACAAAAACATCCTTCAATTAATTGCATTAAAGTGCAATTAATTGAAGTCTTGATAGCTAAATAAGTCACCGTTCAAATAAATAAATTCTAAGAATAGCTTCTTAAGTTGGCCCAATGAACTTAGTTTTTTGCCTTCAACTTAGCAAATGCCTCAGCAAAAGCAGTATTCCCTGCTGGTACAGATGAGCCTTGCTGTCTTTGACTCGAGGACTTTACTGAAGTCTTCGCTCCATTGTTATTAACTCTATCGCCAACTTGTGAACGAGCTGTAGTATTTGATGGCGCAGAATCATTTAACTTCATCGTTAAGCCAATGCGTCGACGCTTCACATCCACTTCAAGCACCTTCACTTTAACTACTTGCCCAGCTTTGACTACTTCATGAGGATCTTTAACAAACTTATCAGCCAACGCAGAGACGTGCACCAAACCATCTTGATGAACTCCAATGTCAATGAAAGCTCCAAACGCTGCCACGTTGGTCACAACACCTTCCAAAATCATGCCCGGAATCAATTGATTGATATCTTCCACGCCATCTTCGAAGGTCGCTGTTTTAAATTCTGGTCGTGGATCACGACCAGGCTTTTCCAACTCAGCCAAAATATCTTTGATGGTGACAACACCAAATTTGTCATCCACCAGCTTTTGAATCACATCATTGGCGGCCACCTTTTTAAGTAATTCTTTATTACCAATCACTTCAGTCACTGGCTGCCCCAATTGCTTCAACATTTTCTCTACCAATGGATATGACTCAGGATGCACAGAGGATTGATCAAGAGGATTATCACCACCACTGATGCGCAAAAATCCTGCAGCTTGCTCAAAGGCCTTATCACCCAAACGAGGTACTTCTTTCAAAGCCTCACGATTATTGAAACGTCCCTTGCTATCTCTAAAAGCAACAATGTTTTTAGCTAAACCGGCGTTCAGACCAGACACTTTAGATAGTAATGGCATTGATGCAGTATTCAAATCAACGCCTACTGCATTCACACAATCCTCTACAACAGCATCCAAAGTTCTAGATAGCTGGAATTGGTTCACATCATGCTGATACTGGCCCACACCAATCGCCTTAGGCTCAATCTTCACCAATTCCGCCAATGGATCTTGCAAACGACGTGCAATCGACACAGCACCTCTCAATGAAACATCCAACTCCGGAAACTCCAGAGCAGCTAATTCAGAAGCAGAGTACACAGAAGCACCCGCCTCTGACACAACAATCTTCTGCAAAGTATCTTGATCATTTTTCTTTGCAGATAAAAGCTTCATCAAGTCTTTCACCAAGCGATCAGTCTCGCGACTGGCGGTGCCATTACCAATGGCCACCAAAGACACCTGATGTTTCACACACAAAGCACCTAATACTGCCAAAGAACCATCCCAGTCTTTGCGTGGTTCATGTGGATAGATAGTGGAGGTTTCTAGTAACTTACCTGTGGCATCAACGACAGCCACTTTACAGCCCGTTCTGATTCCTGGGTCAACCCCCATCACCACTTTCGGGCCAGCGGGAGCGGCCAATAAAAGTTCGTGGAGGTTGCGTGCAAAAACTTTGATCGCCTCACTCTCTGCCGCTTCTCGCAATTGCGTGAATAATGCCATTTCTAGCGACAAAGACGTTTTTACACGCCATGTCCAACGGCACACCTCTGCTAACCACTTATCTGCTGAACGACCCAATGACTCAATGCCCACATGCTTGGCAATCATTACTTCGCAAGGATGAGGTACTAATGACTCTTGAGATTCTTCCAAACTCAACTTCAACTGCAATACACCTAATTGACGCCCTCTAAAAAGAGCCAAGGCGCGGTGTGAAGGCACCAAGCGAACCGGCTCAGAGTAAGCATAGTAATCACGGAACTTTTCTTCTTCTGCCATCTCTTTGCCATCAGCTACTTTGGATGTCATCAAACCTTGTGACCACAAGAAGTCACGAAGCTTGGCTAACAAAGGCGCCATCTCAGAGAACTCTTCAGCCAAGATATCTCTGGCACCATCCAAAGCTGTTTTAACATCTTGCACAAATGGCACACCGCCATTCACACTCTCGTCACCCGCTTGAAACTTTTTAATATCTTCAGTACTGAGCGCTGCATAGGCAGCTGGATCAATATTGATATATTTCGCAGCTTCAACTTGAGGGTCCAAAGTTGGATCGGCCATCAAAGCTCGAGCCAAAGGCTCTAAACCAGCTTCACGGGCAATCATCGCCTTGGTGCGGCGACGAGGCTTATAGGGCAAATAAAGATCTTCCAAGGCTTGCTTGGTGTCAGCAGCCCCAATAGATGTCACTAAAGCATCCGTTAACTTGCCCTGCTCATGAATTGATTTCAGAATCGCCACTCGACGATCTTCCAGCTCACGCAAATACAGCAAACGTTCTTCTATATTGCGCAGTTGCGTATCGTCCAAGCCACCAGTCACCTCTTTACGATAACGGGCAATGAAAGGAACCGTAGAACCCTCATCCATCAAATCAACAGCCACCGCAATTTGCTGAGGTCGTACTTTCATTACTGTGGCGATTTGGTTATTAATGCGCAAAGCAATCTGCTCTGCCGAAGGCAAATTTAAATCCATGGGCTTACTCAAATGATTGGGATTAATTAAAAGATGATTTAAGAGAAGTGCGACTGAATGATATTGATCACTTCTTCGGTAGTCGGTGGCTGACCCTTATCACCCAAGTTATGAATAATTGAAGACCAATAGCCTTCAGTCTTCCAGCGAGGAGAATCACAATAAAGCTCGATCGTTGGCATACCTAAAATGGCAGATAAATGGGTCAAGCCTGTATCAACACCAATGGTCATCTTGGCACCAGCCACTAAGCCAAAGGCATCAGCAATTGAAAACGCATTTGGCACAATTGCTTTAGAACCTACCAAACCAGACAATGTGTACTGACCAGCCATTTTCTTTGCCAATTGCCGACTGACTTCTTTTTCTTTGTCATTGCCCCACGGCAAGACCACTTGTATACCGCGCCCGATCAGCTCTTTACCAACGGCTATCCAAGCATCATCTGACCAACGCTTAGATTTACCAGCCGTCGCATGAAAACACATCACATAAGGCTTAGAAACATCAAAACCCAAATCAACCCGAGTGGATGCAAAACCCAACTTGGCAGCATCGACCAAAGACTGAACGTAGGCTGGAGGATAAAACTGAGGGGGCGAAGCCACACGATCGGGTACAGCCGCATCAAGTGCTGATGCAGTCACCCAGCGCGAGCGATCAACCGCATGACAATGAAACGGCACTTGTACTGAATCAGTATAAAAACGACGAGCCCAAGGCTCATAACCAGAAAACTCAGTTTGATTGGCCAAACCAAAGACTGAGGCGGTCTTATTTGGATTGGCCAAGTGCGTCACCCAAGCCGACTTGAGCAAGCCCTGGGTTTCAATGATCAGATCATAGTCAGCGAACACCCCTGATTTAAATTGCTCTTTAAAGGCAATGTATTCCTGAATACTGCGGATGAACTCACCGCGCTTCAATGCCTTTTTCCAACGACGAAACGCTAAAGGAATGATGTTGTTGATACCAACTATAGAAGCACCCGCTGGCGAACTCAGGCTCTTCAAAGGCTCCAAAAGCCCCACATAGCCCTCTTCAACGACCCAATCAATTTGGGCTTCTGGGTACTTGGCACGCAGATCCCAAACCATGGGCAAATTGTGCAAAACATCACCCAAAGAGGACAATTTAACGATCAAAATCTTCATAGGCTCTATTTTCGCTTAAATACCAATGGACTTAGGGTTTTTCAAACCAGTGGCCTAAAAAGACCAAGGCCAAAGCAATGACTTCATGAGACCGCAAGATCAATCAGGTATTTTTATATTTCAACAATAACCACTGGTACCTCAAAAAAAGTTTTAACTTAAAAAAGAAACTCTTTTAAATTCCCCAAAAATGTTGGCCAATATTCCACTTAGAAACTTTAGATAAATTTTCTTTTATTGCCATTTCAGCTTGATCCCATAGACCCATCTTCTCAAGCTCAATTTTCTTTGACTCAATGAACCAAAAAAATCTTATGGCATCAGCCCAAATGTAGCCCTCGTAATGATTACCTGAATTTAAATACCCATTGACCTTGGCAAAATGATAGATATCTTCAAAGCAATAGGAGACTGAAATTGTTTTTGCGGAAAGCGCCCTCGTTGTAGAGTCTGGATTCACGCGAACCATATACCTCTTCTCACAACGCACAAAAGACTTCACTGATGCAATGATGTACCTGATCAATATTTCATCAGCATTGGCATAGGACTGATGATCGATATGACGGTAACCAGATAGGTACACATCTTTTTTAATCACTGCCTTTGCGTGAAGCTGCCATCCATTGAGAGTTAAAGCTCCAGCGTCCTTGCCCGCGAGAGGAAAACTCAAGCGGTTCAAATCAATGTCTCTCCAAGATTTTTCTCCGGAAAAAACCCATTGATCCAGCAAACATGCATCATGATCCTTAATACACCCTAGGGCTAGTTCAAGAGCATCTTGATCCAAGTAATCATCAGCATCCAAACAAAACAAATAATCGCAAGATGAGTGTTCAATACCCATTTTTCTGGCATGCATAGCACCAAGATTACGAGGAGTTTGCAAAACCTTGATATTGCTAAAACGAGCCTCAAGGTCTCTCGCGATCTCAAAAGACAGGCCGTCCGATGAGCGGTCATCTACTATAATAATTTCAGCAGGCTGCTTAGCACTAGAATTAATAGATTCAACCGCTTCAATCAGATACTTTCCTGGGTTAAAGCTAGGTATCACAACGGAAATTTTTAAATAGTTATTCATTACCATTCACTTTAGATCGCGCGCACAATTCAACCATTATGCTATTTAATTCCTACGAATTCTTGTTTGCATACTTACCCGTTGTTTTCGTTCTCTTTTTTGCAATCGGCAAAAAAAATCACCAGTCTGCCGCATCATTTTTAGGCCTGGCATCTCTATTCTTCTATGCCTGGTTCAGTATTGAAGCTCTACCAATACTTCTTGGCTCAATCGTCATTAACTATTTATTTGGTTTAAAAATTTCCACCACCGGCAAGAAGCACTGGCTCAGCACGGCAGTCATCTTTAATTTAGTCGTATTGTCTTTTTTCAAATACGTCAACTTCTTCATTGATAACGCTAATTTTGTTCTTCCCTCAACAAACTCGATCACTCCGCTGGACATTGCACTTCCCATTGGTATCTCATTTTTCACATTCACGCAAATTGCATTTTTGGTGGATTGCTACCAAGGCAAAGTGAAAGAAAAAAACTTTGTTCACTATCTTCTATTTGTCACTTACTTTCCCCACCTGATTGCCGGCCCAGTCTTGCACCATGCACAAATGATGCCGCAATTTGCCAAGAAAGAAACTTACAGCTTAGATTACGAAAAAATTGGTTTAGGTATCCTGATTTTTACCATCGGCCTTGCTAAAAAGATTTTGATTGCCAATCCCTTGGGAGAATATGCTGATAGTTTTTTTAACGGCATCGATTCAAGCTCATCCCCAAGCTTTGCAAACGCCTGGCTAGGAACACTGGCTTACACCTTCCAGATTTATTTTGACTTCTCTGGCTATACAGACATGGCCATTGGTATTTCCCTGCTATTTGGCATTCATCTACCCATCAACTTCAACGCCCCTTACCAAGCCACCAACATCATTGAATTTTGGAGAAGATGGCACATCTCTCTATCCAACTTCCTCAGAGATTACTTGTACATCCCTTTGGGCGGCAATAAAAAGGGAGTCAGTCAACGCTACATCAATCTCATGATCACCATGATTCTGGGTGGTTTATGGCATGGCGCTAACTGGACATTCATTTTATGGGGATTGGCTCATGGCTTGCTCCTGAGCTGGAATCACTTTTGGAAATCCTTGGCCATTAGCCAAGCATTCAACATCAAAATGTTCAAACCCGTCTTTTGGATATTGACTTTTATAGCCATCTGCTTCACCTGGGTTTTATTTAGGGTTGAAGATGTTAACCATCTTCAACCAGTCTATTCAGGTTTGATGGGCTTCAATGGCTTTGATAATCTCAAGCTAAGCTGGGGATTTGCAGAACACTTAAAAGCTTCCCGTCTTTATGAATTAATCGCTCTATCATTTTTGATCATTTGGCTAGGCAAACCCAGCCATCTGCTCATCGACAGCCTGCGCAATTGGCATCAAAAGACTCTTTGGCTACCAATGGCTATAAAACTCAATGGCATTGCAGTAATTGTCTTTATGTTCATGATGTACTGCATCAACATGGTTGGAAACTACAACCCATTCTTATATTTCCAATTCTAAAATGAACACGCCACGATCAAACATCAAAAAAGCATGCCTGGTATTTGGGGCTCTTTTTATCTTGAGCTTACCCATTGTGTGGATCTCATTATTTTTTACCACCTACCATGGCGACCTCACCCGTGTGGGCAAGTGGACTGATCTAGACTTCACTTGGTCAACCCCGCAACGAGCCATTGACCCAGCACTACAAATATCTCATGACATCAAAGAGGCAGATATCTTGGTCATCGGTGATAGCTTTTCAGCCAGCCTCTATTGGCAAAGTGTTTTAATTAAAAATAATCAAAAAGTGACATCTCTTACTTGGTCACAAATTGGCAATTTATTATGTGGCAACTTTGAAGAAACCCTCAAAGAACATGGTTTCAAGGGAAAGCACATCATTGTTGAGTCTGTTGAACGAGTGGCTAAAAGACAATTTGAAAAATCAGTCAACTGCCCATCAAGCTCGGTTTTCCCAAAACAAACAACCAGCCACAATCAGTCACCTCACCCAACCCTTGGTCAAGCAGACATCACCATGAACTGGAATGGCCAATTCATTGCCGGGGCACAAACCATACTGAACAGTCTTGGGATACGCATTCACTCCAGTTACACACAACTCTATAACGCCGTCTCAAAAAGCGTTCGTATTTATAAGATCAAAGACGGCTGCCAATACTTTAGTAATACTTTGTGCCAATACGGCCTATTCTTCAAAGAAGACTACAAACAACCTCCGTTGGACGATAAAGTTCTAGCAGACATTCAAACTCTAAAAAAACGACTACCCAATTACAAAACAACATGGGTCGTCATTCCCAACAAATCATCCATCTATCACCGAGAAGATGTGGCTCCGATTTCAAGCAAGTTCTGGAAAGAACTTTCTACTCAAAACTTAGGGCCAGACCTATTTGCCGCCACACAGCAAGAAAAACAAAGCACCAAAGACATCTATGCGCCCAATAACACCCACTATGGCTCTACTGGCTATCTATTTGTGGGCGAACAAATTGCTTCATTTTTAAAGTCAAATCGATAGCCCAAACCGGAATACTCCAATGAACATCAAAAGCTTTATCACCAATCTAATTCAACGTAAATTCAATAAGCTACTTTACAAAGGAAGTGATGACTACTCTCAACTAGGGGAGCAAATGGTCGTCATGAACATACTGGGAAGAATGGATCAGTCAAAAATCAACAAGGTCTATATTGATATTGGTGCATTTCACCCATACAAAGGCAGCAATACCTACAAGCTTTATCTCAAAAATTGGCGAGGTGTCGTTGTAGACCCTAATCCCAATAAGACCAAACAATTTTCATCAGAAAGACCTCAAGACATCTGCCTGACAAAAGCGGTCATTCCTGATAGCTGGACTATCACAGAGGTTGAGATGTTAGCCACAGGCACACAAGATGCTCGCGAATCCATCACCCCAGAATTAAACAAAAATAATCATCTTGATAAAAATACAGCGCAACACAGTTATATGGCGCCAACCATCAAAGCATCCAATGTGATTGAACTTTGCTGCGAGAAGCTTGGCATGCCAGCCTTCATGAGCGTTGATATTGAGGGGCTCGAAGGTGAATTGATCCAAGGAACTAATTTTCAGAAATATCCCGTACCTCTCTTGTGCATAGAGCACTTCTTGAGTGAATTCACATCAGGACAATCGATCTTCGATTACAAATCATCACCGATGATTAAGCATCTTGAAAAGAATGGCTATGAATTGGTCTCTGTTTGCGGGGTCTCAGTCATCTTGGCACACAAAGATTTTTATGTGCCTTTCAGCTAATTGATTCCAAACTTTCTAAACTTCCATCTAAATATTGCAACTAAAAACGACTTTAACTTTTCAGACAAAAAGTTCTTATTTGAGACAGATTGCTCAACAGAGAGCTTTAACAATAAATTTTGAAAAGAGTATTTTTCTAAAAAATCCTGAGAAATATTGTCAATGATATTTCTGTTAATTTTTAATTGGCATGACTGATCCGATTTTAAAAAATCACTCATTGAATCAATTTCAATGTAATGTCTTCCCGGAATTAAATCAGAGCTTAATTTCTCGGAAATGATGATTTTTCCAGAAAGATAGGCCATGAGTATGCGGGGTCATTCTGAATAAACACCATCTTCAAAATGAATATTAATCAAAGCCTTGGATTTTGCAATCAAACTTAAAGCATCGTCACCATGAACACCTTGCACCCTATTGATTCGATGACCCATGTGCTCAATACCCTCTAACGCATCACTTCTTCTCTGATTGCTTGCTCCAATAAATACAAGATCATCATTTTCATCATCAGAAACCAAAACATTCTTTTGGGGGAGAATATATGGCCCGAAGATAATCTTCGATTTAATCAAGAAATCAGGCAATCTTGCATAAGCCTTCCGATTGGCATGACTAAAATCGATCAGGCAATCGAGCGCTGAAAGCACTCTGATCGTCTGGTAAAAAATATTTGCGCCCCATAATTTTTTACCATCCTCATCAAAGAAGTGCTCCGTCTGCACTCCAATATTCAGACCTTGAAAGCTTGATAAATTCTCTTTATCAAATTGATGTACCCCAACAAAAACATTGACCCTTGAAGAGATTTTTGACATCTCATCAAGATCTAAACCATTAATAAGTAGCTAAGAAACATCTACCAAAATTGGATGTTTCGCATAAAAAAATAAATTGCCCAATTGATAAATTGGTTGATTCATGAATACTCTGTCTTTATTTAGGCTTGTGCAATATAAATTGCTGAAATCTATCTTGATTCTTTCTTAAATACTCCGGAAATTGCTCATCAATTACCTGCAGCTCATAACGAGAGTGGGGCTTATGAAAATCTCTGCCTGATGCAATCAATTCTTTGATCTTGTCAGGATTTTTGTATTCTGGTTTATTGAACTCTTGGTGAGCTGTGCTCTCAATCTTTTTAATGATATTTTCAAGACTGAAGACCCAAGTGAAGTGCCAACCACCATCCTTGATGAGCTGCACATTGAACCATCTGAACCAAGATCTCTTGATGGATCTTAAGAGACCCGCTGACTTGTAATTCCTCACGCTGGTGGCATTGGATTTAAAGAAATCAATGAAGTACTGATAGGTTGTTACCTTGGTGCCGCGCCAAATACTACTATTTGCCTTCAACTTGCCTGAGGCATCAACATCACCGATCCATCGGTTATTGAAATAATAGCTGTAATAGCCTTGGTCAAAATCACCCCTCAAGTTCTTTGGGTCATACTCTTTGATGCGCTCTGGTTTAGGTATTTCATCCACATCAGAGACCAAAATCCAATCATTGGGTTTGGCATCAAATAAGCCATTCACCACATGATTTCTGATGAAATTTTCATTCTTCCAAAAATCATTCGGGCCAGGCGGTCGAGCATCTAATCGAAGATAACGAATCTTGCTGGCGTACTTTTGAAAACGTGTGATATCGAATACTGGCTCTCGGGCAAGCCCTGCATGCGTATAACTGGCCTCAGAAATGACAAAGACATCAACGTGATCCCAAAGCGTTTCAAAACGCAACTCCAGAATCAAATCCTCATTGAAATAACAAAAACAGTCATAAATACGTGGTTTTTCCATGGGCATATCTTAATGCCTTTAAAGCTTGTACAGCCAATTTTGGCTTGATTTCGCATAAAATGCTTTATGCGCTTAATTTCCGAAAAATTACACATTGCATTGCGTCAAAAAGAATTGATTTTGAACCCTCAAAAATCAATTCTTGATCCTTTCATGCTTCTTGCTCTTGGTTTATTTCCGTTGCTGTACATGACCCTGAGAAGCTGGACGAATGCCTTTGTTTTTGTCTTATTCTTTTTGGCGATTCTTTACCTTATAAAAAATCCTCAATCAATCCAACGTGCCTTACAAGACAGTGCCAGCAAATGGATCATTTTTACTCTTTGTTCACCACTACTAGCAATTTTCATTAGTCAGTCTTTTAGACAAGAATACTCAAGCACTGCCTTTGATGGTCCCAGCAGAATTTTATTCACGGCATTGCTCTTCATATACCTCAAAGACCGTCAAATTAACTTTACCAAGCTGATTGAATGGATCATCCCAATCTCACTCATCATTTGTCTAGCAGCTTATATACTTAATCCAGCTGCTTCAGCCATGTGGGGCAATCGTGCTGCCACTTATTTTGTGGATACCATCACCTTTGGCACCTATTGTCTGATACTTGGCTTTATTTGCCTAATCAGCATCCATATCAACGCAAACAAAGAACATCCACTTCTGACCATTCTTAAAGTCATTGGATTTTTAATTGCTTGCTACCTAGCAATCAAGTCCCAATCGAGAACTGCTTGGACTGCAGCCATTGGATTACTCGTGTACTTATCTTTTGTGAGATTTCATAAGAAACACCCGACTTATCCATGGATTTTAATGGTGCTCGGTGCCATTGCTATTGCTGCCATCTACAAACTCTCACCAGATGTTCACCACAGAGTGAATGGTGGCATTCAAGAGGTTGTTACCTACTTCAAAGCTAATAACTTTGACACATCCTTAGGTCTACGTATCTCGATGGTACGTGTGGCCACTAATTTGATCATTGAGAACCCCTTATCAGGCCTCAAGGATGGCATCATGCCAGCACTGAACACCATCCCAAGCATTCAACCGTTTTATACAGATTTGTTACAACAAATGATCAGGGACACAGGTACCCATACTGAAATCTTGGCACAAGGTGTTCGTTCTGGAATCTGGGGGCTTATTTCTAGCACAGCGCTATTCCTCGTACCAGGACTGATCTTCATTAAACGCATTTCTCATCAAAACCCAAGAATCAGAACAGCCGCCATCATTGGCTTTACCTTGGTATTGGGTCTTTTTATTGCCAGCTTGACGATTCAAGTATTTAATCTAAAGTACACCTCTTCTTTTTACGCTTTAATGATTGCTGCATTAGCAGCTCAAGCACTTCAAAAAAATGAAGTGAATTAAACAGAAATAAAACTAAAGCTAATTTATGAACAAAAATAAATACTCCCTGACCTTTGCCTGCTACAACTCATTTGAATACACCAAGTTGTGTGTTGATAGCATGATTGCTCACGGTACGCCTTTGGATCGCTTGGTCGTTGTGGACAACGGCTCAAAAGATGAAACCCGTGACTATCTCAGCACACTTCCTTTAGGCGGAAGAATTTTTAACAATCAAAATTTAGGATGCGGCGTGGCCTGGAACCAAGGCGCCTTGCATTTACAGTCTGAGTGGACCATTGTGATGAACAACGATGTATTGGTCTCACCCAACTGGATTGAAAACCTCATCGGCACTGCAGAAAGTCAAAACCTAAAAATTGTGTCACCAGCTCTCATCGAAGGTAAGTTGGATTATGACTTTGCCTCTTTTGAACGTGAAGCTAAAGCTAAAATGAAAAACGAGTACCGCATCGGTGCTCGTCATGCTGTTTGTTTGGCCATTCATGAATCAGTGTGGATGGACATTGGCTACTTCCAACCTGTGCCTAAACTCTTGGGTTACGAAGATACCATGTTCTTCCATGAAGCCAAGAAGGCTAATCTAAAAGTGGCGATGACAGGAGCCTCATGGTTGCATCACTATGGCTCTATCACTCAAACAGCCATGAAACTCGAGCGCGGCCTGAAAGAAAATCAAAACCTGCCTTACAGGTACAACTATCGCCTCCTCAATCAATCTTGGTTAGAGCGCAAGATGACAAAAATCAGACGCAAGCGCCAAGAAAGAGCCTGGCGCGATGAAGAAGTTGCCAAGTACGGTATTTCAATGCACGGCATTCGAGAGAATGGGCAATTCAAGTGGCTCTAGAAAATAAACCCTTGGTCAGCGTGATTGCTGTTTCTTACAATCACGGCAAATACATGAAAGAGGCGATCAATAGCCTTTTGAACCAAGACTACTCACCTCTTGAAATCATCATCTCTGATGATCATTCAACGGATGATGGATTTGAGATTGCTAAGCAAATCATCAGCGAATACCGCGGCCCACACCGAATCATCCTCAATCAAAATTCTCAAAACTTAGGTATTGGTGGCAATGTTTCAGCAGCCCTGCAACTATCAAATGGCGACTTATTAGTATCAGCAGATTGTGATGATGTTTCAGAACCACATAGAATCTCTAGACTGGTTAAGCTATGGCAATCACAATCCCACAAACCTCACTTGATCACATCAGATGCCTGGGACACAACACCTAACGGTAAAGATCTGAGAATAAAAAAATGTAGCAATCTTGAAGAAATAAGATCTATCAATGAGTGGATCAAGAACAAACCTCTTTTTTTTGGTTGTACCAATATGTACACCCGAGAGCTTGTGAACAAATTTGGATTATTAATGCCAAATTGTGGCGCAACGGACCAAATCATGGTTCTAAGGGCTATTTTGCTTGGCGGAGCGCTGTCTTTACATGAACCGTTGGTTCATCATCGACAAGGTGGCGTCACAGGCAACAAACCAATGAATGTCGTCGATAAAGTCAATCGGCTATTGAATGAGTCTTCAAGAACTGTTGCAGACATTGAACAGCACATCGATGATGCAGAAAAATTTGGCTTTGAAAACGTTGCTAGAGAGTATTTCAAAGATCGCTTAGCTGAAGCAAACTTAATTCCCAAGATTTTAAATGCGGAATCTTTTAAAGAAGAATTAAAAATATTTTTTCAAGAAAGAGAAACACCTCTGCTTAAAAGAATACGATTATTAAGCTATGCGATGCTACCATTTATGCACCGTGTCATTTTTAAAGTAAAAAGAGAAATGAAAAAATAAACTCAGTCAGTGACTGATTAATTTATTTCCTTCCCATCTTCTTTAAAAATTCTTCTTCTAACTTTAGTAAATTTTTTTGCCTGTCTTTGATTTTTTGTGCAGGAATGCCGGCAACTATTGAAAACTCCGAGCAAGAGTCTTTCACCAAAGACATTGCTCCCACAGCAACTCCCTGCATCAAATGAACTCCTGGAAGAATCACTGATGAAGTCCCAATAATCACATGCTTCTCAAAAAGAACAGGTGCTGAAAAAACCACTTTGAAGTCATCTGGAATCATTGGATTACTCATTGACTGACCAGAATAATCATCACTGCTTGAATAAATGGATACACGAGATGAAATGTTACAAAAATCATTTATTTCAATTTTTTCAGCTCCTATCAAGCTTGAAAAAACCGCAATATGAATATAACTTCCCAACTTAATACCGCCCACCCCTGCGGATAACACACAAAAATCATCAATCCTGACCGAGTCCCCTATCTCAATATTGGCACAGTTATAGAAAGATGCTTTATTGGATATTCGGACATCTTTGCCCACTGACTTAAACCCTAAAGCTGCAAGCTCATCTTGATTCAGTATGCTCATTTAACACCTAAAATCAAATCAATCACACGTTGCTGATCATCCGCTTGAAGGTCCGGATAAATTGGCAAACAAAGAACCTGTGATGCCACCTTTTTTGCCACCACCAAGTTATCAGGAGCAGCACTTGGTAAATCCTGATACATCGGAAAATCAGAAATAAGTGGGTAAAAATATCTCCTAGAGAAGATGTTTTCTTGCTTTAATGCCTCATAGAGCTGATCACGGCTCAGAGGAAAGTCATCTTTTACAAGAATAGGGAAATAAGAGTAATTGGCTCTTTCTTGAATGCTCAAATCCATGCATTGGATATCACCTCTCCCCTGAAAAGCAAGGCGATATTTTTCATCAATTTTTTTACGTTGGGCAATTGCAGCATCCACCAACTTTAACTGTAGCAACCCCATCACGGCATTGATTTCACTCATCTTGCCATTGATTCCTGCAGTCACCACGGTCAATTCATCAACAAAACCGAAATTCTTCAACTGGTCAATGTATTTCTTCACTTCTTTATTGGGAGAGACAACTGCACCGCCCTCAAAGGTATTAAAAACCTTGGTTGCATGAAAACTCAACACCGATAAATCACCATGGTTTAGAACACTTTGCCCGCAATGACAACCCACACCAAAAGCATGCGCTGCATCATAAATAACCTTCAAATGATGTTTTTTAGCTATTTGCTCAATTGCTTCAACATCACAAGGAACGCCATAACAATGAACAGCCAAAATAGCGCTGGTGTTGGGCGTAATAGCAGCTTCAATTTTGGCCGGATCAAGATTGAAGGTCTTTGGATCAATATCCACAAACACCGGCTGAATATCATTCCACTTAAGAGCGTGAGAGGTTGCCACAAATGAATAAGGGGTTGTGATCACCTCACCTTTAATATCCAGGGCCTGTAATGCAGTGATAAGGGCAATCGTGCCGTTACAAAACAATGAAAGAGCAGGAACACCCAAATAATTTTCTAATTCAGACTCGAGCTGCTGATGGTAGGGTCCACCATTGGTCAAAACCTTATTCTTCCAAATATTTTGCAAATACGGCAAAACCTCCTCTAAATCAGGAAGATTAGGCTGTGTCACATAAATGGGCTTATTACTCATAAGAGGAGTTTATCTGAATAGACAATCAATGAAGGAAATTTACGTTGAGCTATTAAAAGATTAAATCCTAATTTTTTAATAATAAAAAACGCCTGAAATTCAGGCGTTTTTTTGTTTACTGGAAGCCAGCATTAAAACTTTGGCGCATCATCCCAAGTTAAACCAGCCGCATCCTTTGGATTAAGTACTGGCTGTACACCAATTTCAGGCCATTGGATTTTCAAAGTTGGATCATTCCAAACAATGCACTTTTCACTGCCCGCATGCCAGTAATCAGTCGTTTTATATAAAAACTCAGCTGTTTCAGAAAGTACAAGAAATCCGTGAGCAAAACCCGATGGCACCCACAATTGTTTTTTGTTCTCTGCTGATAACTCAACCCCTACCCACTTGCCAAATGTTGAAGAAGTCTTCCTCAAATCAACGGCCACATCAAACACAGCGCCATGACACACCCGCACTAACTTACCTTGCGTTTGCTCCATTTGGTAATGAAGCCCACGCAGTACACCCTTCTTGGAAGATGAGTGATTATCTTGAACAAAAGTAACAGACTGACCAACTGCAGCAGAAAAGTCTTTTTCATTGAAAGACTCAAAAAACCAGCCACGATCATCACCAAAAACTTTTGGCTCAATCACTAAAACATCAGGTATTGAAGTAGGGGTTGCAGTAATAGGCATCAGTTAATCTTACTTTAATCTTTAATTTAAATGTCAACAGCAGAAAATTAAGACAATCGCTCAGTCAACATTTTCTCTAAATACTGACCATATGCATTTTTCTTAAGTGGCGCAGCCAACTTAAGCACATGTTCAGCGCTGATCCAGCCCTGACGATAGGCAATCTCTTCTGGGCAAGCCACCATCAAACCTTGACGCTTTTGAAGAGTTGCAATAAAGCCGGCTGCATCTAATAAAGAATCATGGGTACCAGTATCCAACCACGCAAACCCGCGCCCCATGATCTCAACCTGAAGCTGATTCATATTTAAGTAGGCTTCATTGACTGTTGTAATTTCTAATTCGCCACGAGCGCTTGGCTTGATAGATTTAGCAATATCACACACCTGTTGATCATAAAAATATAAACCTGTGACAGCATAGTTACTTTTGGGTTCAACAGGCTTCTCTTCAATTGATAAAGCCTTAAAAAAATCATCAAATTCAACTACGCCATAACGCTCAGGATCATTAACATGGTAGGCAAATACTGTGGCACCTGAAGTGCGCTGATTGGCAGAGTGTAATTGGTTGACCAATTCATGGCCGTAGAAAATATTGTCCCCCAACACTAAAGCTGAGGGGTTATTACCTATAAATTCTTTACCAATGATAAAGGCTTGCGCCAAACCATCAGGCGAAGGCTGCACGGCATATTGAATATTCAAACCCCATTGAGAGCCATCACCCAACAACTCTGTAAAACGAGGCGTGTCTTGCGGCGTTGAAATCAATAAGATATCTTTGATGCCTGCCAGCATCAATGTAGTCAACGGGTAATACACCATCGGCTTGTCATACACAGGCATCAACTGCTTAGAAACGGCTTGAGTCACTGGATATAAACGGGTACCAGACCCACCAGCAAGGATGATGCCTTTGCGATTATTCAATGAATGTTTGCTCATTGTTGTACTTTCTCAATAATTTTTATATTTTCTTGTATTTCTTATATTAATAGTTAATTCAAATTAACTAACTTTTTAAAGAGTTTGACACATACTCTTTCACATATGCCTCTACTTGTTCCTGCCAATCAGGATATTGACCAGTAAAGGCCATCTCAGAAAGGGCCTTCTTTAACTTAGCATTACTTAATCGAGAGTTATAAGGTCTTTTTGCAGGCACTGGATAATCACTTGCGGGTATTGGCAAGATGTTCTCAGATCTCACCTCAATACCCTCACCACAACTGGCTGCAGTTTCTATCGCAAATACAGCTAGGCCGTGCCATGAAGTTTCACCATCAGGCACCGCATGATAGATTCCTGATTCAACTCGAGAGCCAGCCATTTGTACCCCTATCTCAGCCAGCCATTGTGCTGAAGTAGGAGCACCCACTTGATCTGCCACAACTTTTAATTGATCACGCTCAGCAGCCAAGCTCAACATGGTGCGAATAAAGTTACCACCATCGCCATACACCCACGATGTTCTTAAGATGAAATATCTAGCAAACTTATCAGCGTAAGTTGCGTGGCCAGAATCATGAACTAAGTTGAATGCCTCTTCAATCGCCTGCTCGCCTGCCAGCTTACTCTGACCATAGATATTTAAACTCTCAACAGGCCCGACTGGATCAGCTTCAAAGTAGGCCTCTTGTTTGGTGTCTGCAAAGACGTAATCAGTTGAGTAATGAACCAAAATACCATGAGCCACATTAGCAATGTAGCGAGCCATCACAGCAGGTGCTTTGGCATTAATGGCAAAAGCAATCTCTCGTTCACCCAAATTCTCAGCCTTATCAACAGCCGTGTAAGCGGCTGCATTAATAATAACTTGCGGTTGATAACGATTCAATACCTCAACAATCGAAGACTCATTCGTTAAATCACAATCAGAACGACCCAAGAAAACAGCAGGCACCTTGAGATCTTTTAAACAAACTTGTAAAGCTCTTCCCACCTGTCCATCTCGTCCAAATACCAAAATGGGTCGGCTGTGATCCAGAAGTTCAAAGGATGAGTAAGACATTTAGTTATCAGCAATTAGCCATTAATTATTAGTCATTAGAATGGGCAACCAAAAACCGTTAACCAATCATCATTGATCAGCTGTATTACTGTATTGTTTTTGTACCCAGTCACGATAAGAGCCACTAAGAACTCCATTAGCCCATTCTTGGTTATCAAGATACCACTCTACTGTTTTACGTATACCTGTTTCAAAGGTTTCAGCTGGTTTCCAACCTAATTCACGCTCAATCTTAGTAGCATCAATCGCATAACGGCGATCATGGCCTGGACGATCCTTCACATAAGTAATTTGTGAAGCATAAGAGGTGCCATCAGCCTTTGGACGTAAGCTATCCAAAATTGAGCAAATAGTATGAACAACGTCTAGGTTTGGTTTTTCGTTCCAGCCACCGACGTTATAGGTCTCACCTAACTTACCAGCCTCTAATACACGACGAATCGCTGAACAATGATCCTTGACGTATAACCAATCACGGATCTGTTGACCGTCGCCATAAATCGGTAAAGGCTTACCAGCCATTGCGTTCAGAATTACCAGAGGTATCAACTTCTCTGGAAAGTGATAAGGACCGTAATTGTTAGAACAATTCGTCGTTAAAACTGGTAGGCCATACGTATGGTGCCAAGCTCTTACCAAATGATCAGATGCTGCTTTAGAGGCCGAATAAGGACTATTAGGCTCGTAAGTATTAGTTTCTGTAAAAGCAGGGTCCGCCGGAGACAAAGATCCATAAACTTCATCAGTCGACACGTGCAAGAAACGAAAGGCTTTTTTTTCTAATTCAGGTAATTCCGACCAGTAAGCACGAACGGCTTCCAACAAATTAAATGTACCCACCACATTAGTTTGAATAAATTCACCAGGGCCATGGATCGAACGATCCACATGTGATTCAGCAGCGAAGTTGACTACTGCTCTGATTTGATGTTTCTTGAGTAGAGACAAAACTAAATCATAATTACCAATATCACCTTGTACAAAAACATGACGAGTATCTTTTTCTAATGATTTAAGTGTCGCCAGGTTACCTGCATAGGTCAACTTGTCTAAGTTAACAATACCTTCAGCAGCAGGATTGGCTAACCAATCCAAAACAAAATTACCGCCAATAAAACCTGCACCACCTGTGACCAGAATCATAGTATTAACTGTTAATAAAGATTATTGTTATTTTCTCATGAAGTGCCAATCAGTCAGGCATTTTTGAGGCTTGTAAATAGCGTGCTTATCGAGCCTAAGTCCTTGTAAATCAAGATTTACAAAACGGACTCATTATCATTTGCTAATAATTACTATTTTTATTAGTTATTCTTTGTCCACATCGATAAGGCGATGGCTGATGCGCCATTCTTGATGCTTTCTAAACTCAGCCAGTGCCTTCGAAAATGATCTTCTCAAATCCTCACCAGCCCCACTACTACTCTCGACTTGAGATAACTTCCAAAGACGTTCTTCTTTGATGGTTTGAATAGCAGCTTTCATTTTTCTTTATTTTTATGGAGCCACTCATAATGCTTCATTTGATCCAAGCATTTTTCAAAAACCAAACCCGTGAAATAACGCCTAACTTCATTATCGGGAGTTACAGAGATTAATTTAGCCATATTTTCATAACTAAGATCACTATCTAAAGTCGAAATATTGGCTCGATAGTTATGCAATAAATTCTGTTTTAAAACAGAATGCTTTTCTGATAAGCGTTGTAATAATTTGGCTGATATCTTTTTATAAAGATAGGGCTCAATCTCTTTACCCAACTCGCCAAACTCCTTTAATTTACTTTCAAATGATTCATCCTTCTCTAGCCAAATTTGATAGCACTCATCAGATACAAGCAAACCACATGATTTAAACTCGTCTTGAGTAATGGGCTCATTTAACTTTTTCAAGAAATAAGCTTGCTCCAATTTCTCAAGGCGTAACTTCTTCCATGTAATTACTGCCAAATCATGAGCTAAAGAATTTTCAACAAAGTCTACTGGTTTTAAATCACGAGCAATTTGAGCAGATAATTGATCAAAGTCCTTTTGACTTTCATTTGGTAAAACTGTAACTACTGAATAGGTTCCATTTTTTAAAGCATTTTTAGCAGAAGACTTTTTACCTTCAGGTGTTTTCGGGCCGCCAGCTCCTTTAGGTCTAACCATGATTTACCTATTTTTTAGACGAACACCTGGACGGTCATCTGGAGAACCGATGAATTCAACCCCACCAACTTCAAAAGCAGATTGGATTGCATGTAGCACTTTCACGCTTGCAGTATCTGGTACCCCATCTACTGCCTCAATACGTCTAATACTAGACAAACTAACCCCCGAATGTTCAGCGAGGTCGGAACCTGACCATCTAATTAAAGACTTTGCAGCCCTAACTTGCGCACCTGTAATCATTTGACATATAATGTGTCATTATTGACACTTTTAGATTCTTATGGGGATTTAAACGATGAATGAGGATAACGCAAAAGAACTGCTAGTTGCAACCATCAATAAAATTAATGGCGCTTACGCAGAATCAACTATTCGAGCCTATCGAGTTGATTTTGAGCAATTCATCAAGTACTGCGAAGAACATCAAGAATCTGCACTACCGGCAAGCCCAGAAACCATTTGTCGATATATTCAGAAATTAATTCAAGATGGTAAAAGCTCCGCAAGCATCAGAAGACTAATGGCTTGCATGACAACTATCCATAAATTGAATCGTTTTCAAGATCCAACAAAAGATCCCGATGTCATTTTAGAAATGCGTCGAATGCATAGAAAATTCGGTAGATACCAAAAACAAGCTTTAGGCATTACCAGTGAAATACTAGAAAAATTAATACAAGCAACCGAAGCTGGCAATCGTGGCGCAAGAGATAGAGCTCTCTTACTGCTTGCATACGATACTTTATGCAGAAGAAGCGAATTAGTTTCTTTATTGATTGAAGATATTAAGTTCAAAGAAACTAATGAAGGAACAATCGCTAGTGTTTTGGTACGTAAGAGTAAGACAGACCAGCTCGCAAGAGGTAGAAGATTTAATATCAATATCAGAACAACTGAAGCGCTCAGCCTTTGGCTTGAAAGGTTACGAAATCCTGCAGAGGGAAAATTATTTAAAGGTGTCAATCGAGCGCAGAAGATTACTGGCTCATTGTGCTCAGGGCAAATTAATCGTATCTATAAACGATTAGCCAAACGAGCTGGACTAGATCAAGATTTAATCGACCAAATCAGCGGGCACTCATTACGAGTAGGTCACGCACAAGACATGGTGAATTCAGGAGAAAGTATGCCCATGATCATGAGCAAAGGTAGATGGTCAAAAACTGATACTGTTATGCGATATGTAGAGCACATTAATTATTGAAGTTAAGCATTATTGCCAGCAGCTCATTAACATTAGAATCTTTAATAAACTTAAGAAAACGAGGTGGCTAAATGATTACACACCGAAAAAATACTGAATCATCAGCCTACAGCCAAGTTAAATGTGCATTTTGACTTGGAATCTCGGTTGGTCACTGATCTTGCATCCCAATATGCTAGGAGCTCCGATGGGGTTAAAACCCCCACTCATTTTGATGCCTCACAATTATGATTAAATCAACACCTCCGCGAGCCTCAGTTGCTCTGACATCCTTGTGAGGCCACCTAGCTCCAATGCGGATACGATATTCCTAGGCTTGACTGCGGCGTCTTGCTCCGCACGCGTACATTTTACGTATAAGAAAAAAGGTCTCCCAAGGCGATTGGAAGGTGCGATTTTATTTTAGATGCTTAGCCCCATTTTCTTGATCAAAAACTATCCAGACACAGATTAGTATTGAATGATGGAACGATATCTTCTCCATCGAAAAAAACTTACCCACAATATAGCTCGGTACAACAACACCTCACTATTTTTCTGTCCAAAGAAAATTATCATTCAAACCCAAAAACTCAAGACATAGCCTCGTATTCAAGTAACGGGATATGGTAAAACTATGCAATAGAAGCGTACATAAAGGTCAAGATTAGCATTACAAAAAATTTCAGAGTTGAATTGGTTTGCTGGCTTGGCTACTCATTACCCTCTGAAGCTCAACTCATTTAAAATCGCACAGAGGTCGTGCGTATCGAATTCAGACAACTTCTTTGGATATTGTTACCTCAATCAACGAACTTCAAAATATCCAAATACTCATTCAGGACAACTTCTTCCGAAAAATTTTCTTCAATCATCTTACGTCCTGCTTTTCCCATTTCTATTCTCTCCTGTTGATTTAAAAGTAGAAATTCAAAAATTCTCTCTATCAAGTGCTCTTTCGAATTAGGGCGACAAATATAGCCAGAGATGCCGTCAATGACAGCGTCTCTACATCCGATGGCGTTAGTCGTGATAATAGGACGCCCCATGCTTGCCGCTTCTAGCAGAGAACGGGGGACACCCTCCCTGTAAGTTGAAGGAAGAACAACGCAACTAGCCCTGTAAACATGTGAACGAACATCATCCGTATGTCCTAAATAACTTATCCAGCCGGAGGAAACCCAAAAATCTAATTCCTCTTTTGTGATGGAATCAGGATTGGCTCGATCAAGAAAGCCCAAAACAGAAAATTTAACATCCGCGCGCTGTTCCTTAATTATGCGGGCAGCTTCAGAAAATAGTTGAATACCCTTTTCTCGCAATAACCGACCAAAAAAGAGAAACTCAATAACTGCATCCCCCCGGTTAGATTCTTCGTAGGCGAAGAACTTGGTATCAACACCAGAACCTGGAAGGCGCTTTGCTACAGAAGAATTAACTATACGAGCAGTACGGAAAAGTTCAAAATCTTCTTCATTTTGAAAAAACACACGAAGAGAGTCGACGAATGCGAAACGATATAACAGCTTGACCCCTACCGTGATAGGGCCAGGAAGAGAAAAAATGGTTCCGAGCCCTGCAACATTTGCGACTGAAGGAATCTTAAGCAAGCGAGATACTAGAGATCCATAGATATTAGGCTTGATAGTAAAAAAAAAGCATACTGAAGGATTTTCTCGTCGAATTACAAAAAATAATTTCACAAAAAGGAAAATATCTAATAAGACATTCCTGCTGCGCGAACGAATCGGAATAGAAACATGACGACAGTTCAACATCGCTAAGTGATTCACGTACGAATCTCTCGGAGATACACATATAACATCATGCCCCTCCATCACCAACCTCTTGATCAATCCTGATCGAAAATTAACCAAACTCCAACTAGTATTCGAGCAAATTAGAATCTTCACGAAATTACGTCCGGCTTCCTACAAATAAAATTACCCTTAGTGGCAAACAAATCAAAAAGTGGTAGTTTTTTCTTGGTATAACGATAGAAAGGAAAATATGCTTCGGATATGATTTCGAAACCAATATCAAGCAATTGCGCTTTTAAGCGTCGGGGTGTGATCATGTTAATATGACTTGGGTCAGCATCCCGCCCCCTGTACCCAATAAATTTTTCATATACACCATACGCCCAGGCATCATTACGGATAAGAAAAATACCTCCTGGTCTTAACACTCTAAAGTGCTCCTCAAGAAATGCCTTTGAATTGGCAGCAGGAATGTGTTCTATAACAGTTACACTGGCTACAAAATCGAATATATTAGAATTGAATGGCAACATCAAATCGTAAGACAGGACTGGCACGATATTCTGGAGCCTACGTGACAATAGTTGACAAATACCTTTTCTTGAAGATTCTAATGCAACCAAAGTATCACAAATCCGCGACAGTGGTGCAGTGCACCGCCCATTACCGGCACCAACTTCTAAACCTAGATGGTAATGGTCAGACGGAAAAAATTCAGTCAGCCGAGGCTCTTCAAGCAAAAGGTCGTCCGCATTCCAAACATATTCATTATTTTCCATTTCACTGAAAAAAAATATAGGCCCATCAATGATGGGAGGATGAGAGAAAAAAAATTTTGGTTCAATCATATTATTTCAATCAAAATATAAACTTATAAGGAATAAAAGCGGTTGCATTAGGCGAATAGGTCCCAAATATCCAAATAAACAATAATGAAAATGCTGAGAGGCACAATGCTGCCACAAATAATGTATATCTATTCCGATAACTTGATATCAAACGTGGCAAAACCGAAAGTTGGAGTGGAGCCAGATAGAGAGAAAGACGATCAACAAAGGTGCTAGCCGAACTTACAAGTAAAAGCGAAAAAATAGCCACTATTGAAAATGAGAAAAGTACTGATGCATCAGAAGAATATAACGAATTTTTTCGAATAAAACATATAAAAATAATAGCAAAAAATACATTAAGAACTGTTCTATAAAGAGCTCCTTCAGAACTCATCTGCAATTCGATGTATTGAGTTACAACCATACCAAATGACTCCTGAAGCATGACATAACCAAAAAAAATACAGGTTGAAGATAACAATAACATTACCAAAGGACTTCTCTTACGCTGGAAGAACAAAATGTATGAGAAAACTATTGCAGACTTATGAAAAAGTACTGCCCCCACCAGAAAGGCAATAGCTTTCCAAAGGCTCCCAGAACGGCAGGCTAACAGTGAATAAAGAAATAAGCCTATCGCAACAGACTGTCGTGTGTAGTTCATAGCAACCACTAGGACAAGATAAGGTATAGCCAAAATCAACGCTAACCAAGGAAGCGGTTCCTTTGCACAGTAGCTAAATACTCCGATGCAAAAGATGAGCGCACAAAAAGTATTTACTGCGTAGATTGTTAAGTCGAATTGAGCTAAAAACCAGTTCAGAGCCATGTATCCTGGATCAGAGGCAAGCATAGTAGTAAGGAAATCATTATCTCGGGCAAATTCATACCAGGCAAGATAGGCACCCCAATCAGAACCAATTTGATCCCGCAGTCCAATCAATAAAGTTACTCCAATTCCAGTTGCAATAAAAAGTTTTTTAGCAACACGATCCTCAGCAGTGATAAATGCAAGATGCAAAAAAAATGGGGTTACTGCAATAAAAAGATATATAAGCATCTGGATTAAATTAAATTAAATTATTTCACCGTACGCATGAGATTATAGGAATGCGCCCATAGCGAAGTGGATAAACCATATAGAAAATACGAAGCGATAACGAGAAAGTTTGTATGGTGTATCTTAATAATCAAAAAAGTAGCAATTACAATAAAAACCATTAACAACAGATTCCTAGCGAAATAGCCACAATAAAAAGCGTAAAGTCTAATAATAATTAATGCATATGAAGGATTAAAAATAAAGACGCATAAAAAAGAAAAAAGACCCCAGCCAATTAAGCCTTTATACCTTTCTATCTTAAGCAAGTTTGGCACCACTAGAATTCCTAATGAAGCCATTAATATAGAGTTAAAAAAGAGAATATTTTTGAAGTCAGCGCCGAGTGTAGCTAGATAACTAATAACCACTACTTCAAGAAGCATTGATGCTAGTCTATATGATGTACTAGGGTTCTCGGTAGGATCTGAAATTTTAGGTTGGCTTGTCATCCAGACCATACCCCACACACAGAAAGCAGAACAAAAGTAGATTGCGCCAACCCCCATATTGCTTATTACATTGTATTCAACCAACGAAATGGGGATCGCATCAAACAACTTTCCCGCGAAGTTATAGATAGCAGCAGTAAAAATCAAATTCTTGCGAACTGAATTCGCTGATAAAATGGAGACGCCAAGTTGAACTAAAGATCCACCAATAATTATTCCAGCTGACAACCCCCACTCCCCAGAAATAAAGCCACTATAAAGATAGGGAGTAAAAATTGTACAAGCAGCCCAGAGTAAACCTGTTCGTGATACGCCAATATCAAATTGACTCAGCCTGTTAATTAGAGCGCTCTCAAGTGGAATTGTGATAAAAATTAAGCATAAAACCGAGCTAACAACCTGCTTCACAAAGAAAAGAGATGATGCGTAACCAGAATAAGAAAAGGTAAAGACTAACGAGACAAGAAAGCCCATTAGGTAGTTAAGACCCAATACGATAAAGTATGTTCTTCTCATGATTTAAATGAATCTATACATTCAATTACTCAGGGGAAAATTTAGGCGTTCTGTCGTCATTCTGTCTTAAAAGTGAAAAAATTAGCAGAAATTTAATCTGGCTGTACAAACTAAGAGTTAATTTAAAAGATCTTGCCACTCACAAGTATGATGACTAGCATCAGACCCGTGTTCTAACAAAGTTGCATCAAAAATAATTGATGTAGATATAGATTCAATCGGGTATATATTTCGCTTATCTGAGAACTGCTCAGCAATCTCTGGACTAACTATGACGACACAACCAACTGCTAGAGCCTCTCTAACAATGTTCGGTGAGAAGTCCTGACGACTAGGCACTATCACGACATGCGAACTTATCAACAGATCTGCAACCTGCGTTCGAGTTAGTTGCGGTATATACTCAACATTAATACCAATCTTTCCAAGATAGTGTTGCTGGACTAAAATTCTGGACCGCAAACTCCCATCCCCGCAAATCGTTAAGTTTGTTACATTTAGGTGTAGCTTGATAAATTGCACATAATCAACAATACGATCTGCCCCCTTTATCAACTCAAGCCTTCCCGCAAATACAACGCGACGTTCACTAGACTGCCATTTATGTCTGATTTGAACTGGAGGTACATAGAAATAATGTGGAAGCGGAGGAGTTATTCGAATAATCCGATCAGCATTTAGATCTACAAGAAGATCATCTCTACCGTTTGTAATAACTTTACCACTTACTCTTCGAATCAATAATCGATGAAAACTAGCCTTTACTGGTCCATGGAGACGCAGCACTACGTTAGCTGAAGGAAGCAACCAACTCAAAATAAAATAGCATATAAATAAATCTGAACATATGATGAGCGATCTACGGTGCCGAAAAAAGGCATAGGCTATAGAAAAGATTTCAAATAAAAATAAACTCCCCCACTTTAAAAATCTTTTGAACCATGTGAGAAGAATGGAAGAGGTGCTGCAACTTGACCAATAAAACACAAGTGATGGCAGCAATTTAATTGGAAGATCTCTCTGCCTATCTTGCAGAGGAGATTTCCCATAACAAAACCAAGCTGATACGATCTCAATTTTCAGAGAAGGGTATTTTTTTGAATAAAGGCTGTATATAGACTCTACCGAGCTTTCCCCTCCACCGCGGAGAAATCTCATGCCCCAATTAATTATTAAAATGGAATCTCTCACTGGTATTAATCTCCCTATAGTTCACAGCGATAGATTGAACAGGTCGGTCAATTGGTGAGTCTGTTTCGAATGTATGCAGTTTGATACCCTCACCAACAAATGGATATCTCTCTATAATCTTTTTTACTTTCGTCGCACCAGTCCAAGGCTCTCTAAAAAAGTCATGAAACCGATCGCCGAATGACCCAAACGCTGAGGCTGCGATAATTGGACAAGAGATACCATTCAGTGAACAGACCTCTTGAATCAACTCTAATATTGAGCCGCTTGCAATAAATACTTCGTTGTTACTTTTGGACAAAAAGTATTGTTCAACAAGCAAATTATTTACCTCCTTACCATAACGAAGTGTATATTCGCGGATAGCCCTAACTCGCTTTGCTTCCGTGGTACACAATAGAAAAAAGCCTTGCATAACTTTCGATATACGCGGCTTCTTAAGAAAAGTAGGTACATCGTTGAATGACCGACCTAGCAGAGCAAAGTAGGAAAGATCACTAAGAGATTGGCGAGCGAAAAACGTTCCGCAAAAATCCAATCCAATGATGTGCCTCATCATAATTTAGCTCTTATTATCGCTCTATGCTTGAATCCATCTAACTGTTCAATCTGGCCTTCAGTCATTCGATAGATCTCGAAGCCATTATCAGCAAATCTTGAAGTTATCGCGCTATAGGCATCGGCAGAGATCCTTGAGCCGCCCAAAGTTTCAATTAATAAGCTGATGAGGCCTGGTCTATGCCAATGAAGTCGATATCTGCGTATTTCCGGCAAATCTCTGAATACGATATGCACAAAATGACTTGTCATCTTCTCACCACGAACATTCTCAATCATTTCAGACACTCGGCCCACCACATCCTTAAGGTATAGACCATTCGAGTCCTCACCCATACCACTAGTTAAATCCCCTATAGCATAAGAAACCAATGGCATTGCATGATTAAAATAATCAGTAACAATAATACGCTGATAGTTTTGATCTTTTGATGTATTGACCTTGAATATATTCTTAAATATATACATATTCCTAGATGTTAGGGTTGAAGCAGCAATCGGGGCAGCCTCAGTTCCGCCATACAAATTTATACAAGGGCACCCAAAACATGCCTCAATAAGATTCCAGTCTTTCTCGGTAAGTGTTTCTGCTGATGCAATAACCGCTTTAAGATTCAGCTCCATTAATTTCATTCCAAACTCTTGGCACAACCATGTTAGGACGGAAACATAAGTTCTCAAAACTCCACCAGAGAAAGGTTTGCAAGTTGCAAATATTTCACTTGCCTTAGTAGAGTCAAATGTAGATCTATGGGGATCCTTAATATCGTATAGTGGTATTAACTTAAGGCGGCCTGCCGCAATCTCCATCTTTTGCTTTAGACTTGGCTGTTTATTTCTCCACATTAGTATTTGAGGGCTTCCATTTCGAAGCTTACTAAGCCAAGAAAAATATTCAATTCCTTTCTTTAAGCGCGCAATTGGAGATTGAACCATTTCAAAAGGTTCACCGGAGGAACCTGTTGTAAGCGCTGCAGTGTAATAAAATTTCTTATTGTTGATTAAATTAATGTAATTTAAGTTTGAACGATAAGAGTCTTTATCTATCCAAATGTCAGTCTCATCACCATTTCGCAAACTCTTCAAGAGACCAACCTCTCTATCAGAATAAAGATGCCAAGATTTTGCTAATTTATATATATCATTCATTAAATTACTCTTTTCAGTTAATTTTTACTATTCCTCAGATTTATAACCTTATCGTGAGTTATGTAAGTTATGTTTTTCATACCAAAAGTGGGATAAAAAAGTTTTTTGGGGGAGCCAGTCTCTTCTTTTCGAAGCATGTCATCTATCACCACAACTGAGTGATATTGTGTTGCCCATCGATTTACGTAAAACCATTTCAGCATATGTATTCTGACTAAAATAATTTCAATATCTCTTCCTAAGAGTTCGCTAATGAATTCTTGAAGATAGGACTTATACCTTGGATGTCTGGCTGAAAGAACCAAAACTGAATTACCCCGTCTTAATCTACGACGCACAAGATCAACCATCTTGTAATATGGCTCCAGTTGCACCAAGTTATATTGTGAGCCAAAATTTCTTATAGTTTCTGCAGTATTAACAAGCGTATTATCAAAATCAATTACATAAAGCTTTTTTTTCATGGAGACAATATATCCTTGATGGCTCGAAGAAAAATATCATTTTCCTCCTCCCTTCTCGCTGCAACTCTGATATATGAGGCATCTAAACCTATCTTGTCTTCCATCGTACGCACATAAACTCCGTAATCCACAAGAAGCTCATACACTAAATCAGGCGCCAACTCAGCTGGAATGCTAAGTAAGAAGAAGTTTGCTTGACTAGGAAACACCCCTATACCATCTAGATGGCATAATTTTTCATAGAAATCAAATCGAGAATGTAAATATTTAGACCTTGCATATTGGTAGTTTTTTGCAAACTCTGGCTTGTTTAAGAGCTCAGAAAAAAGAATTGAGAAGTTGTTAAGATTCCAAGTTGTTCGTTGCAATGCATAATCTAACAAATTGTTATCGTCTGTATGCAAGTACCCAAGCCTCAACCCAGCAATGCCAAAGTCTTTTGACATAGACTTCACAAAGGCAATATTACGATGCCTACAACTCTCTCTCACCACCCTGTATTCATTATAGTTATCAAGAAAATGGCAAAAACTTTCATCCACAATCAACTTTAGATCACCCAAACCTTCAACTAGTTGAGCATATTCACTCATACTAATTGACTCCCCAGTAGGATTGTTAGGCAATATCAACAGGATAGAGTCAGCGTTATGTTGTTTTGCAAGAGCAAGGAGCTTATCAGCTGTCAAGTCGCCTCTCAACCAGAACTGATCAGTAAATGTATGTCTTCCATTTAGAAATTCATAGTAGCTAGAAAATGTTGGGGTTGGAATTAGCAAATTTTTTAATCCCCACCCATTGCAAACCCATTCAATTGCCTGAATGGCACCGTTCCCAACAACTATCTTTTGCTCAGGAACACCTTCAAACTCTGAAATATTACTGGCTACATATTTTGTCCCAGCAGGATAAGATTCAAGTAATTTAAAAATAGTTTCTCTATCACTTAATCTACTATGAAATTCATTAATAACTAGATCTGTGGCGTATGGATTCGACAGAAAACAGAAATCGTACTTTATTGGATTACGGTTAAGCCGTGATTCGATTTCCAGCGGTGAGGGGCTGTGCGATCCCGCACTTCTCTTTAACTCTTTTAGGATTTCAATTTCTGCACTTCTATTTATTTTTTTTTTCATATTTATTTTCTCATGTCAATCTATCACTGAAACGCCAAAACTCACACCCAAGGCGATCTAGCTCCTCAAGCTTGCGCTTATAGAGTAACTTCTTCAAGTTATCGCCACCTATTAATTCCCAATAGTGAGACGCCAAACCAAATATTTGAGGTTGCGAGAATGATCTGATTGCCCCAAGGTCCTGGTCTGAATCAAAAGAAAGATCAACACTTGGAATTTCAATAAAGCGGTCTTTAACCCTGATAACCCCATATTTTGCTAGCGAATCTCCACTAGGGATTCGCTCAAGCCATCTTTTTAAGTGAAGAATATTAATTGGCCTATTAAAACCACTTCTTGAAGGAACATTAAATATTCCTTCAAACAATTCAGATATATGCAAATAATTTTTTTTAGAAATTTTGTTGCTTGGAGGTATGAACCATCGAATCTTGCAGCCAAATGTTAACTCTAAATAATCTTTAGCTTTTTGTATGTCTGTTGCTAAAAATTTATTACCCAAAAACTCTGGCTCAAATTTTCCTCGAACTAGCCTGTAGTAATGTTCTATCCCGTGCTGCGCAATCTCAACCTTACCTTCCTGAATCTGTGAACATAAATATTGGACAAGCTGTGTGTTCTTGTGAATAGGAAATGTTGAATTACTATCCCGCCAGTTATAAGGCGGCACACATCCGCATACTCCTGGGCGAATAAACGGCACAACACCAAGCACAATCGTGCTCTTAGTTGGGCACATTTCAACTAATTGCCTAATATCAGTTGCACACGTAAAGTAATTTACATCATCATCGCGAAGAATAATTTTATGCATGCGTGAAACCAGTTCTATTTTGTATAGTCTCTAGCCATAATTTTGTTATATGCTCTGAATTATGGTTATTCGTTATATAACGGCTAAGCTGTTCAGTTGCTAAGCAGATTGTCTCGGAATCTCTAAGTAACCAGCTCCTTATTAAATCTTGAAGATCTAAAACTGATTTCAACTCAACAAACATCGCTATGCCGCACTTTTCTTGAATATCTGCCAATCCGCCAGCATTTGATCCAATGACCGGTACCAAACGTTGAGCGCACTCAAGTGCGACGTTGGGCATGCCCTCCCATTCAGATGGAATAATAACCATATCCACCTGATCTAATATTGCATCAATTGTAGAGTATGGACCCTTGTAATGGATCCCGCCTCTCTCATTGACCTCATTAATTTTTCTTATAACTTTCGTTGCCATTGGGCCATAACCATAAATATCTAATTCAACATCAGGAATTTCTGATTGAATATTAGAGACAGCTTCAATGAGCCAATCAACTCTTTTTTGGGGTACGAGACGACCTAGATAAGCAAGGCGCCTAATAACTTTAATTTGGCGAAATTGCGGGGCAACTCTATCAACATAATTATTAATAAATAAACTCTGTGTGCGGGAACTCAAACCCTGAATACACCCTCTAACCATTGCAGTTTTGGAATTGTAAACTGCTAGCTCCGTGACCCTATAGGACATTCTATAAAGAGCATAGGCAAAATTATTTGAAAATTTTTCATTTCGTATCGACGTTATGAGATAGATTCTTCTATTCAGTAATTTTAAAATTCGCCCTAAAATATTAGACTTCACTGAAAAGGTGATGATTGTCAAAGATTTTCTGTAAGCGAATAATTTTATAAAAAGTAAGATAGATAAACGCTGCCCAATTACTCGACCTCTAGATTCAGTGAACAAACGAGATAGGCGAGTTTCATCTGAGCCATCAGCAGCCTTAAGATACACAATTCGAATTTCGTAAACTTCTGCCAACTTTAGAGCAAGCTGTGTTGCCTGCTTTTCAGCTCCAGCTAACCCCAGACCATCGACGATAATCCATAGAGGTTCATTCATTTTTTCTACAACCTTAAATCTGAATCAGTTGCAGGAAGTATATATTTAAGGTCATAGACTATTACGCTAGGTTTTCCAAATGCGCGAATTTGATGTGCCGCCATACTTTTGAAAATATCATGAGCTACCGCTATTACGATAGCATCGTAATATGCTAGATTTGGCTTATCGGTTAGTTTTATTCCGTATTCTTTAAATGCCTCCTCTGAACTTGCCCAAGGGTCATATACATCCACACTACAATTAAAACTTTGTAATTCTGAAAAAATATCAGTAACCTTTGTATTACGTAGATCGGGGCAGTTCTCCTTAAAAGTTAACCCCATCAGCAAAATATTAGCGCGATGAACTTGAATTTCAGACTTAGCCATAGTCTTAACTAATTGCGAAACAACATACTTACCCATACTGTCATTTAAGCGACGACCTGCCAAAATAATTTCTGGATGATATCCAATCGCCTGAGCTTTATGAGTGAGATAGTAAGGATCAACACCTATACAGTGCCCGCCAACAAGCCCCGGTCGGAAAGGCAAAAAATTCCACTTACTGCCGGCAGCTTTGAGTACAGCTTCAGTATCTATATCCATCTTATTAAAGATCAGAGCCAGTTCATTTATAAGTGCGATATTTAAATCGCGCTGAGTATTTTCAATCACCTTAGCAGCTTCGGCTATCTTGATACTCTCAGCCTTATAGGTGCCAACTGTAATGATTTCTTTATAAAGAGTATCTACAAGATCGGCAATTGGGGGGGTCGAACCAGATGTTACCTTCTTGATAGTGGTGACGCGGTGCTCCTTATCGCCTGGGTTTATTCGCTCGGGGCTGTAACCACAAAAAAAGTCCTGGTTGAACTTGAGACCAGAAAATTCTTCCAGCACTGGTACACAATCTTCTTCAGTGCAGCCCGGATAGACAGTGGATTCATAAATAACAATATCTCCTTTTTTCAGCACAGCACCAACAGTTTCGCTAGCCTTAATCAGCGGCGTTAAATCCGGACGTTTATACTCATCAATAGGTGTAGGAACGGTGATAATGAAACAGTTACAACTCCTGAGATCTTCAAGATTAGTGGTATACCTTAGGTGCTTGGCGGCAATGAGTTCATCTTGAGTCGTTTCATGCGTGATATCGTTGCCAGCATTAAGCTCGTCGATACGGCGTTGACTGATATCAAAACCAACTACAGGGCGCTTGCGGCCAAACTCAACAGCTAATGGAAGCCCTACATATCCAAGCCCAATGATAGAAAGTTTGATGTCTTGTAGCAGCATGTTTTATATCAATTAGAGAAATATTTTTGATACCAATCCACAAAATTGGCGACCCCTTGGTCAACCAGCGTATTGGGTTTGTAGTGAAAATGCTCAATCAGATCTGTCACGTCGGCGTAGGTATCGGGAACATCACCAGGCTGCATAGGCAGCATTTCCATTTCAGCCTTCTTACCTAATGCCTTTTCCAGAGCAGCAATATAGTCCAACAGTTCAACTGGACTGCTATTTCCGATGTTATAAACACGCCAGGGCGCCATGCTACTGCCGGAATCAGGCTTAGCTCCCGACCATTTTGGATTAGCTTGAGCAGGTTGATCTAACACTCGCATAACACCTTCGACAATATCGTCGATGTAGGTGAAATCTCTGCGATGTTTACCGTAGTTGAAGACAGAAATTTTCTCTCCAGCAAGTATGGCTTTGGTGAACTTAAAGAGCGCCATGTCTGGTCGACCCCAAGGGCCATAAACAGTAAAAAAGCGAAGACCAGTAGTGGGAAGGTTGTAAAGGTGGCTGTAAGTATGAGCCATCAATTCATTGCTTTTCTTGCTCGCAGCATATAGACTTAGAGGGTGGTCCACATTCTGATGCACAGAAAATGGCATCGTTGTATTTGCGCCATAAACACTCGAACTGCTGGCATAAACTAAATGCTCCACTCCATTATGGCGACAGCCTTCTAATATGTGTGCAAAGCCAATGATATTGCTCTCGATATAAGCAAGGGGATTGTCAATGGAGTAACGCACACCAGCCTGAGCAGCAAGGTTGACAACGCGATCTGGCTTATGATCTGCAAAAGTGGATTCAATGGCTTTTCGATTAGCCAAATCCATTCGCAAATGTAGGTAGTTAGGGTGGTCTGCGTGACGGGTCAACCTTGCTTCCTTGAGAGCAGGGTCGTAGTAATCATTGTGGTTGTCTATGCCAATAACCGTATCACCACGATCAAGCAGTCTTAAAGATAAAGCGGAGCCAATAAAACCTGCAGCGCCTGTAACAAGTACTTTCAATTAATCACTCCCAAATAAATCACGGGTAAAGACCTTGTCCGCGACATCAGCCAAGGCGTCAGATTTACGGTTAGCGATGATGACCATCGCTTCACGCTTAAATGCCTCCAAGTCATTAAAAACTTTGGAGTTGTAGAACTCGGGCTCTTTCAGCCCAGGCTCATAGATGATGACTTCAATGCCCTTAGCCTTGATGCGCTTCATTATTCCCTGAATGCTAGATGCACGAAAATTATCAGAGCCAGTCTTCATAATTAAGCGGTAGACTCCAACAACCTTAGGCTTACGACGAATAATTTCGTCCGCAATAAAATCCTTGCGGGTTCCATTCGCCTCCACAATTGCATGTATGAGGTTTTGTGGAACTTCTCGATAATTAGCTAGCAGTTGCTTGGTATCTTTTGGCAAGCAGTAACCGCCGTAACCAAAACTGGGGTTGTTATAGTGGTTACCAATTCGAGAATCCAAACATACACCATCAATAATCTGACGGGTGTCTAGGCTATGAGTTGCGGCATAGGTATCCAGTTCGTTGAAATACGCAACTCGCATGGCTAGGTAGGTGTTGGCAAAAAGCTTAATTGCTTCAGCCTCGGTACTGTCAGTAAATAGTACAGGGATTTCTTGTTTAATGGCACCTTGTTTTATGAGCTTGGCAAAGGTCTCAGCCCGATCTGACTTTTCGCCAACGATTATGCGACTGGGATACAAGTTGTCATAGAGAGCTTTGCCTTCGCGAAGAAACTCAGGGGAGAAGATTAGATTCTTCGTACCAAGAGCTCGCTTGACTTTAGCAGTATAGCCAACGGGTACCGTAGATTTAATGACCATCACCGCATTCGGGTTAAGAGCTAGGATATCTTTAATAACCGCTTCGATGGAACGGGTATTGAAGTAGTTGGTTTCGGGGTCGTAATCAGTAGGGGTCGCAATGATGACGAAGTCGGCACCTGTGTAGGCCTTTGTCTTATCTAGTGTTACTCGAAAATTTAGTGGTTTATTAGCCAAGAAATCTTCGATTTCCTTGTCCTCAATCGGGGACTTTTTTTGGTTGAGTAACGCAACCTTCTCTGGATCAATATCTAGACAAACAACTTCGTTATGCTGGGCAAGCAAGATTCCGTTGGACAGACCAACGTATCCAGTACCGGCAACTGCAATCTTCACTGGTTAGCCTTTCTGCAACCATCCGCTTCATCTGCACCTACTTCGCGCCTTAAGACCTTAATTTCTGCTTTCAAAACTTCATATTCATCAATCTTGCGCCGTAAAAATCTCTGAGTAATCATCGCTTTTTCGGCTAATCCAATTGGTGTCAGCATATAGATATAGCCAAACTTATTCTTCGAATAAGCAAAGTTTTTCATCTTGACCCAGCCCTTATTGACTAGAGCCTTTAGACAGTAATTCACACTCCCAACACTCACCCCCAAAGACTGCGCCAAATCTCTTTGAGTCAAATCTGGATTCTCTTCCAGTAAACGCATCACTTTGTAATGTGTTTCTTCTTGAATTGAGGTTCTAGTATTGTTCAAATGAATCTTTAATTGCGTTTAATCAGGCTTTAAAGAAGCAACCCGACTGGATGGAAATTTGTCAGCATCTTGCTGAATTTTATAAGGATTGGGATTTTTGTTCAATAGATGAACAAAAGGTATTTGATTAAAATCCTAACTATATGATTTAAATCAATAAAGTAATGAAAATCAGGAATGCTAATTCCCGATCCCAGCTTCACCTATCTGCTTCACTTAACTGCTTCTTTTCAGAAGCTTCCACTAATAAGTCAAATTCTTGTTCATCTGATTCCAACTTGGCACGGTTGACCTCTTTACTGAGAGCCTCAATTTCTTCTTTGAGCAACTGGTATTCCTGCATCTTTCTTTTTAAAAATGCTCCCGTTAATGCTGACTTTTCTGCCAAGCCCTGCGGGGTCAACAAGTAAGCATAAACCCACTTGTTTTTATTGTTCCTAAAATTTTGTATTTTGATTGATCCCTTGGCTGCCAGAGCATTCAAACAATAATTAATTCCACCCAAACTGACACCCAAGCTTTTTGACAACTCCCTCTGATTCATTTGGGGATTGGCTTCTAGCAATCTCATGACCCTGAATTGAAGCTCAGAGGTCAAAGAATTGTTATCTGGGCTGGTCATTTAATTGCGAAATAGATGAGTAGAAATAGGTTTTCGTTTGTTTGAGAGACTCAATGGAAAGAACAAATTACTTATTAATAAGAACGCTACCGCCCTACCTGTTCACAAGTATTTCTATTTTTTTATAAAAATTAATTACTTAGAACACCCATGTTTTTGTGTTCAATTATGAACATTATAACTACTAATCAGAATAAATAATGCTTTTTTGCAATGCAAAAATTACAATACTGCTCATGGAATATTTGATTTTGGCTTTTTTTTGCA
>JACCDG012005787.1_pt1 | contig 47449 bp, 51 predicted proteins | sample 7442471 | NCBI WGS metagenome assembly JACCDG01 (sample SAMN15323444, study PRJNA562643) | freshwater metagenome | isolation source: river surface water | place: USA:Blue River Watershed | collected 2017-08-17
GGGTCAGCACGAGCGTGGTGTTGTCAATACGAGACAAGTTGCAGGTGCCGCTGGGCTGGTGGAGCTCAGGGGTGAGGGAGAACGAGTAGACGTTGATACCCACCGCAGGCACGTTGGTGTGGTGCTGATAGGGCTGCACCTCGTTGAAGTAGCGACCCTCACGGACCTGGAAGCGATCGTGACCGTTGAGCTGGATGAGGGCAGAGATCACAGGGTTCTTGCCCGCCATGCCCTCAAGGCGAGTGAGGGAGTAACCAGACTCACGGATGGCGCGGTCCCACCAGTCGGAATAGTTGAAGGGCTGCTGACCCTTCCAGGGGTTGATGATGTCATCAGAGCAGGACACGAAGGAATCGCGCTGCACAACCCAGATGAGCTCCTTCACAGGGTGGTTGAAGTTGAGCTTGATCTTGTTGGCCGAGGAGGTCACGGACTCACCGCCGGTGAACTGGAGCACCTCAATGAGATACTCGTGGGACACCTGGGCGAACTTGCGGCGCTCATCAGTATCCAGATACACGTAATCCACATACAGAGAGGCGGCAGAGAGACCCTGGGCATTCACGCGGTCACGGATGGTATGGGCATTGTTCACGGCAGGGGTGTAGTCCCAGCAGAGGTTGCGGAGGTCGTTGAACTCCAGGTTGATGCGCACCTCATGGTACTGGAGGGCGATCAAGGGGAGAGCAAGGCCAGGGTTGCGGCAGAACCAGAACTGCAGGGGGATGTAGAGGGTGTACTCAGGGGCACATGAACCAACCACAGCAGACTCATTGGGCTCACCGTAGCCGCAGTCAGAGTCACAGGCATCGCCACCCTGACGGATCACGTTGGTGAGCTGGGGCACGTTACCCACCATCTTGGCGTAACCAGCCTGCTTACCGGGCTCCTGGGTGAGCTCATTCCAGATGTGGAGCCAGTCACCATAGTGCTTATCAATGCGCTGACCACCGATCTCAAGCTCAACGGACTTGATGAGGTTGTGGCCAACCCAGTTGAGCCAGCGGAACTGCGCACCAGAGCCATCAGCAGCCATCACAGACACCTGGGGGAGCACGGCCTGCAGGTAGATGCGGTGGATGAGGTCACCGTTGCGCTGGATAGTGCAGGTCACCTTCTTGCCGAAGTTGGCGGAACCGTTGAAGGGGTTCTCAATCGCCTCCATGGCGAAGTTAGTGTAACGACGGTAAACCACCTTCCAGAAAGTAATCTGGGGGTTACCGGTGAGGTAGACATCCTGAGCACCATAAGCTACGAGCTGCATAAGACCACCGCCTGTCATTTCTTATATACCTGTGTCCTAGAAAAAAAATTGGAGAAATCGCAGATTGTGCGTTCGAAATCTGCGGAACATGGCGCAGAACAGCCGGGGTTTCCCAGCGAGAATTACACTAGTTAATTAGAATTCATTTTAGACCTTTTCCAAACAATTTTTGGATTATTGCATTGTAAGATAATAAGATGAAGAGTTGATCTGCTTAAACCTTTCGCTTTAGCTAAAACTATGTCTTCAGGTGTATTCTTTCAAATAAGACCAACAAGAAGATCAAATCCTGAAGCAAGAACTACACTGGATGCTCTACACCATCATCAATTAGATAATTTTACTAAAGAGAAAGAGACTGTTAGTGATTATAATGCACGCGCAGAGCTTCTAAAAAATCAAATTGCAAATTCAACAGATGACATTAAAATAGCCCGCATGGAATCTGAGCTACGATTAATTGAAAAGAGGATTTCACATCTTACAGAAAGTGACGGTGTTTTTGATTATTTTTTATCAACAGGAGACCTTCTTTATGAATATTATGATATTCAAGATAAAATAGCAAGTTCTGATATACCAGTCATCACAAAGCCTACTCAAAAACAGTCAAAGGCTATACCGGGCAGTATTTTATCATTTTTAGAAGAGGCTGCACAGCAGGAACAACAAACTGAAGAAATAGAAACGAAACCATCACAAGTGCAGAATAATACAGCTACACCAACAGTATATGCACGCGACGACCTCTTAGACAAGTATCTTCAGAAAATTGACCCAGGCCACAGTCGTGCATATAACTCTATTTTAGATGACACTTCACATGTATGCCCTAAGTGTCAGAGTGATATGATACTTTGCCCTACAGAAGCTCAGCTTTCATGTGCTGCATGTGGGCATATGGAGGCAATCTTGATTGATTGTGATAAGCCTTCTTATAAAGACCCTCCACGCGAAGTGTCATATTATGCATATAAGCGTATCAACCACTTCAATGAGATTCTGGCACAGTTCCAAGCCAAGCAGAGTACAGAGATTCCAGATGATATCTTTAATGAGATTCTGCACGAACTCAAGAAGCAGAGAATAACAAATTTCGCTTCTCTCAAGCAATCTAAGATAAGAGAAATCCTCAAAAAGCTGAAGTATCCTCGTCTCTACGAACATACTGCACACATCTTGAATCGTCTGAATGGTAACTCTCAAGTGATACCATCCATGTCTCGCGAAACGGAGGAGAAGCTGCGATTTCTGTTCCGTGAAATTCAGCCCTCCTTCCAGCGCCATATTCCCAAGGACCGAAGTAATTTTTTGTCATACCATTACTTCTTATATAAGATGTGCGAGCTTCTTGAGCTAGATGATTTTCTCCCATGTTTCTCTTTGCTCAAGAACCGTGATAAACTCTATGATCAAGATAAAGTATGGCAGAAGATCTGTAAAGATATGGGATGGCAATTTATTCGCACAATTTAATGTTGCGGGAAAATATTCACAATTCTACATGTCAGACATGTAGGGATGTCATCCGGTGTGCGTTATGCTTCTACTACAGAGGAGGCTCTTGAGTGCTTCTTCCACTATATAACTTTCGCAGATCCACGAGAGAAGATGAAGTTAATTAAGTCTATTATAGAGCAGTTCCCGTTATTAGATCCAGAGGCGGGTCCTCTTGGGCGAAGTTTAGCAATTGCAATTGATCTGGATTCAAATGATAGGGGGCGAAAGGAGCGTATGGTTGCAACTCTTTTTCGGCAACTAGATAGCCCTTCCTTTTATGATATTATCAAAGAAAAGGAAATTGTATTCCCTGCAGATTTTAAGAGAGATTTGATGAAGTTTCTCTTTGAATGGCCTGCAGTAAAGGCAACACCTGTCCCAAAAGGTCCTCCTGAACCATTGCCAGATCAGCGATTCATTTACAGATATTAAATACAATACAATATACTAAAAATAATATTTAATAATATATATATTATTAAATAGTAATTTATCAGGTTATTTAATTTATACTAAAGGCAATTTACATGCGGGGGAAGCCGACAAGGTTGGCACCGAGACCGAAGCCAGCACCCTGACGAGCAGTCACACCGATGCCGGGCGTCAGCACGTCGAGCACGGCAAACACAGCGGCGGCGAGCACAGCGACAGTGGCCACCTCACCCATGGGGAGGGGCTTCTTGGGGATGAGGGCAGCGGCAAGAGCCACGGCTACACCCTCAATGAGATACTTGATGACACGAGTCAGGAGATCAGATACAAAACCGTCCATTTCTATACCCTTTCTTGAGATTTTTTACTGGGGATTCTGACAACTCTAACGCGAGCCGGGTTAGAGTTTCCCTGTGCTGGCAATAAGGACAACTGTTCCTATAACAAAGAGCAAAGGTGTAATTAAACAAATTGATGTTACGACTGCTTGTGCAATCTTAATACTGCGAACACGTGATTGCTGTATGGCTATATCATCTTTCCAAGAAGGTGGTAGATCATAATGTTCAAAGTCACAAGGCTTGACAAAAGGCACCATTTATTTTAATACTTGTCAGTTAATCATAGCAATAATGGAAATCAAATTTTTGAGGCAGGGGGCTGCGTTAGAATCTAAAGATTCTATTCATGAGACCTGTAGAATGAGCACTACTTCCAAAGCAGCAGCTGAACCTATTGAGGATTTCCTAAATGAGGATGATGAGATTGCCAGCCAGCGTTTCACGCTGCTGAGTTTCATCAGCCCCGAGAACGTTCTTGAGTCCAAGGATATGTTCTTTATTGAGATGTTCCTCAAGGACTATGAGATTCAGTGGAAGACTAAGTATATGGAGAAGTTCATTGCTGATCATGTAAATAAGTTTAACGCCAAGTTGGACGAGAAGGCATCAGAGTTCTCTAAGGCAGATAACGAGGAGGCTGCTGAGTTGTGTCGCTCTGGACGCCTTCAGGTTGCCGGCTTCTTGGCCGATTATCAGGATATGCTCCAGAAGAATAAGAAGGAGATCACGGCAACCAATCTCCAGGAGGACTACAAGGATTTCATGTTCAAGCACCAGACTGACTTGGAGGATAAGTTCCACGCCAAGCAGAACTTCCGCACTACGATTCGCGGTCTGAAGGTGCGTGGTTCTTATCCCACAGAGGCTGAAGCGGTTGCGCGTGCAAAGAAGCTGCAGCGCTCTGATCCCATTCACCACATCTTTGTGGGCGCTGTGGGCAAGTGGCTTCCTTGGGACCCTAATCCCAATGGTATTAAGGATCAGGTCTATGCTAACGATCAGCTCAATCAGCTGATGAAGAAGCACAAGGACAATGATGAGAGCCTTGAGAACTTCTACCAGGAGCGCAATATCAAGCGCCCTGAGAAGCAGGTGATTACTGGTGGTGGCGGGGCCGGGGCAGGTGAGTTTGAATCCATCTTCGGTGGGCCTGGTGATATGGCTATCCAGCGCAAGATTGCTGACAAGGAGGCGGCCGATGCAGCCAAGAAGAACACGCTTGAGATGCCTGCTAAGCCTGTGATGGAGGTGCTCCCTGCTGATGAGCAGACCAAGTCGGAGTAAATAGGGGCTTACTAATCATTATTAGTTAAACATAACAGGTATCTTTGATATCATAAATGTTTAAATGTAAATAGGTGTGCAAGAACCGTTGTAGCTGCGGTGACCAGAAGCATCAACCGCGCGATTACAGAAGAAACCTTCAGGGCAGGGATCCCCGCCGGCGCCGCCAACAGAGCAAGCCTGGCCAGCCTGGAAACCCTCAAGCTGAGGAGTATTAGGGATATAACCACCAAACATGGACTTAACAAATGGAATCATGGTAAGGATGATTAAGAGCACAATAAGAGCGGCACCGAAGCCAAAAGCAGCATGACTAGCCATTTCTGTTTATTGATAACAAAAATCCTACATGTCCCGGGACATTACCGTTTATTAACATTAATTGACGGACCCTTCAACTTACGCATTTGATTAGGATCATAATCATCATCCTCACGGAAATGCTTTGCAGAATGTGCCCAGAACTCAGGCGCACCTAGCCTGAAAGATTGATGCATATCAGCCTTATACCAGAAAATCGCATCTTCCAGTTTGTTTGACTGAGTATTATTACAAATTACTAAGCATTCATAGTTTTGTGTGCATTGATCCATAATCTGACAGAAGAACTCAAAACTAGGGAACGCTGCTCCATAATTGTCAAAGATTCTGCGACGGTTGGACAAGTAGGGCTCGCGGAGGATAAAGACGTAGTCGACGTTCGTGCGCAGTGTTGGTTGAATACCGAGAGGATACTGCATCGTAATGATGAAGAACACCTTGGCGTGGCGACCATTCATGAAGAGGTAACGAATATTTTTGTCATGTGTCCAGGAATCGTCATACATGCAATCATCCAGAATTAAGAAGGCGCGAGGGTCCAAGCGGGAAACAATGTTGTTTTCTTTTTCCTGTGATATCTTCTGTGTAATGAGTCGCTGACGCTTTACAAAATCGGCAACAATCTGAGGCGTATAGTCACCATGAATGAAAAGTGGCGGAACCATCTTACGATAGTAACCGTTAGACTCCTCCGTGCCTGAAATGACTGTGCCGATAGGTAGATTCTGGTGGTGATAGAGGAGATCGGTAACGAGTGTTGATTTACCTGTGCGGCGACGGCCGATGAAAATACAGACGGCATCCTCGGGAACACTCTTCATATCAAACTTACGAAGATTAACATTCAATGTTGGACCATTAGACATTTTTATTATACTTACGCTTTTTAAAAAATGACACAAACGCGCGCTTATAATGCAACTGCAAATCATTAATTTACGGCAGAAGATGTCTACATCAGCCCATTCCTCAAAAAGCTACCTCGGCCGTTATGTGCAAGCACCTGTTGGAGAACAACTTAAAGATAGCTTGATCGGCTATCATGGTATCCAAGCCTATGTGCCGATTATGGAGACCATTTGGAAACTTCACTCTGACCAACCTGGCCAGTGGTTTGGTTCCAAACATCGTATTCAATGTTACCGGGATGACGACGATATGCCTGTCGTGGGCGACGAGGCTGATGACACTCCCGTCGAGCCAAATGCAGAGATTGAACTGAATGACACCACTGGCGGCAAGGAGATCCAGAGTGTCCGTGCGCATATGAAGATCTGTCACCTCTTGAACCCCCTTCACTATTTGGAGGGTCGCTACTCCTTCCCCAAATTCAACAAACTTCCTTGGCATGACAAACCCTACAGGTCGGCCATTCAGAAGCTTCAGAGCCCCTTCAATCAGGCATATGTAGATACTCTTGGCATGTATCTTGTGGGGAAACTTGCAGAAGATGATGTCTCACCACATTTCCTACCTTTCTATGGCGCAGTTACTGCGATTGCCGACAAGTATATATATAATATTACTGATGACTATCCTTCTTATCGTAGAGAGCCATGGTTCTGGCGGGGTCTGAAGGAGAAGAACATTCCCTTCTGCATTAAGAACCAGTATGAACCAAGTGAAGAGATTCCCCAGGAACTAGTGGAGGCTATTACAACACCTCCAGATGATTTGGATTTCGGTGACGACGATGATCACTCCTCCGCCTCCGTGGAAAGCCTACCCGTGGATCCACAGCTGCGATCATCTGCAGAGATTGTGGATGACCTTCTATTACAAGAAGATGCTGATATCCTAACTGTCAGTAGTGCTTCTGAATCGCTGAATGATTCCTCTGAAAGTGAGCTAACAGGCGACGAGGAGGTATCTGAGGAAGAGGATGACGACGCCTCAAGCACTGGCTCTGAAATCAAGATTGGCCTTGAATTTGCAGATATGCCCGTCCTCTTGGCATTCCAGAAGGAGGCAGATGGTGTAATGGACGACCTGCTCTTTGATGAAGAGGAGGTTGGATCAGAACCTGGAAAAAAGGCATGGGAAGAGCGCTGGACCGCATGGATCTTCCAGATCTGCGCGGCTCTCAGTCAGATGCAGGGTATCTATAACATGACACACAACGATTTGCACACAAATAATATTGTTTGGACCGAGACAGATAAGACACATCTATTCTACAAGTCAGCGGTCACAGGAAAATACTACAAAGTGCCCACTTATGGTAAGATCTTCCAGATAATTGATTTTGGTCGTGCTATCTACCGTGTAGGCCATCGCCAATGGGTGAGTGATGATTACACTGGCGATAATGACGCCGCAGGTCAGTATAATTTCGGCCCAATCTTCAATCCCCGCAAGCCGAAAGTTGCGCCTAATATGAGCTTTGACTTGGCGCGCTTTTCCGTGTCAGCGCTAGAGGAGATCTTCCCTGAACAGCCACCCAAGAAGAAAAAGAACCCAGCTAAGCTCAGCGAAGAGCCTGGTCGCACAACATGGGAGACGACTAGCCCCCTCTGGAATATGATGTGGTCCTGGATGCTGACAGATAAAGGAGAGAATGTGCTATGGGATCCAGAGGGGGAAGATCGTTATCCTGATTTCCGCCTCTATGAGGTGATTGCGCGTGAGTGTCATGGGGCCGTGCCGAGTGAGCAGTTCGCAAAGCCGGCCTTCGCCGCATTTGAGATCGGCGCAGCAGCCGTGCCAGAAGGAACGAAAGTCTATAATCTCTACTAGTCAGTTTCCAAAGGGCGTTGGCAAGTAGAGATTATATATAAATAATTATAGTTTTATGCAAATTACATACGGGGATCAACTTGAAGTTCAAGATCATAATTCCCGCCAGCAAGACTTGTAGGTAATGCTGGCAGAGATGGGATCATGGAGCTGAGGCCGGCGAAACTGTCGGGAATGAGGAAACCGAGGAAGAGAACAATAAGGAGACCTGCAATAAAGTCGCGGCCAACACTCTTGGCGGTCACTTCCTTGTCTGTCATCTTCTGGGATAACGCACCGAGGCCGGATAAGACTGTGCCGCCGAGGAGGCCTAAAACATAGACCGCAGTAGGAAGCATTTCTTACTTGCGGCGTGAAGTTTTGCGCCGGCGGGTGGACGCGCGCTTTTCTTTATGATGTGCCCTGCGTGTTTTTATAACATGTTTTTTATGATTTGCTTTTCTTATACCATATCCGTGCTGAATACTTTTAGCGGCTGATGAACTTGAACTAGATCCAGCCCCATAAGTGCTACTGTGACTATTAGGAGTTGTTTGATTAATATATTGTTGATAGTAATCTGCTAATAACTTATAATTAGTTTGTTGTATATTTATATTATTCTCTTGTAATGCTTCTAAAAAATTATTAAAAATATTTATATTAATATGTTCTTGTCTATTGTTTTGTATTTTTTGATATATATATCCTAAATATTCTTGTTGTTGTTGTTGTTGTAAATTTTGCTGTGCTGATAAACTTGAGCCACTCACTGCGGCTGATGAACTTGAACTAGATGCTTCCCCATAAGTGCTATTACGATGAATTGCAGAGCCATTATTATTTCCAGTGATTTTTGATCTTTTTGAGGATGACCCACTTGTTTCTACAGGCTTTAAGTTTTCCTGTGGCGGAAGTTGACATTCTAATTGTGAACAATTGCCCAATATACTCTTAAATGAATATTCGCGTTTAACATTTACTTTATTGTTTGGATCAATCAATCCTTGATGTATATTCTTAATATAAGTAACATATTCTTTGTTTTTATTTATTTCATCATAGTTTTTAATTAAATTATTTATTTCATCACTTTTTGGAATACCCTCTAATGTTGTTTTAAATTGATCTGAAGTTGGTTTTATTAATATAAGATAAGTTAATGTATTAATTATACACTTTTTTAAACAATCTTCTGTTGTTTTACTTTTATATGTATTAACAATTTGCAGCTTAACATCTTCATATGCATTTATAAATTCGTCCTTAGATCCTCTTGCCCTTATATTATTAAACTTCAGAAATCCTTTATTAAACTCTTCAATTTGATTTAAAAAACCACTTAATGTGCTTTCAGCTTGTGTTACTTGTTCAATAAAATCATTTAAAGAGTCAGGTATTTCATTAGGACTAAACTTATCTTCTTCTTTTGATGAAGAAAAACGGGTTTTCATTTTTAATAAAATTGATTCACATTTTTTTCTATTTATTTCATAAATTTCTAAATATATACTTGACACAAAAAAAAGTGATGGATCAGGTGTTACGCAATGTATATGTAATAACTTTCTAATTCTACTAGCAAACCATTTTTCTGTATAATCTATAATTGTTTTAATATTTGTTTTTAAATAGTATAATATTGTTCGTTTTTTAGCTATCTGATCTTCTGAAAGCCCAATTGCATTTTTGTCATAACAATATAATGTTGCTCTTCTGCCGTCATTCCTAATTACATAATTAAGGCCAAGCATTCTCGCTGTTGTTTCACATAAACCGTCTGAAATTACAACTACTGGTTTAATTTCACCAATGTTTACCCTATCACTCTTTGTAAGTTCTTTACCTTTTATTTCTGCTAAAATTTTAAGTTGAATAAAATCAGTCCATGTTTTTAAAGACATAATCATTGCCCGCCGTTCATTAGATTCAGCATGACCAATCAAATTTAATGCATTAATCTTTTCAGAAGTAGTTTCTGGATTTCCTCTTATTTTTCCAAGTCCAGCTGTTTCTGCAATAACATTCAATGATAATTTTTGCCATTTACCCCCTTGATTAAATTCTAATTTATTTCCTTCTTTAGAAGTTTCTTTTTCTATTGTTATTTTTTTATTATCATTACTAACTTGTATATTATATAAACCAAAAATATTAGCTCCTGTATTAAAAGGAATTTGTAATGGCGGAGATTTTGTATATCCTGATCCTGCATCCCAATCACTTAGTAAAAAATTAATATTTTGTAGTCTATCTTTTAATTTATCACCAATAGATACTGATGCTGATTCAATAAAAAAATGTTCCACTCCATTTTGTTGTAATTTACCAATAAGACTATTTAAATCAGTGTAATCTGCAGCTGGATCTCCTTTTGATGGAACTATAGCAGTAGAAACCCATGCTTCTTGCTTTGTGTTTGGAATAAAAGTAATATCATATGATTTTAACGTAGATATGTAATCATCAATAATTTCCTCTAATATCATTCTACATCTTATTTGACTTATATTGTTACCAGCAGTAATAATTGCCTCATCTATTCTCTCTATCCAATAACTATATATACCAATAGCATCATTTGCTTGATTGCCTAGTAATTCTGCAGCTGTTGCCTCCAAATAGTTCCTAAAATTGTTTTTAATATATTCATTAATTTTGAAACCAGCCGAAAGGAAATCATGAAACATATCAATATAGCAGCGTAAAAAATTATAAATTTCAAATATATACTGCATGGCTGGATTGCTACGGAACATACCAAAAATATTTGTTGGGCTTCCTGTCCCTTGAACCTTAACTTCAGGCAATGGACTTGGCACTGCTGCGCTTTCAAAATTATAAGTAAAATCATAAGTAGTATCAAATGTAGTTGCTATAGCATCAATGAGTGAATTTCCAACTATTAAATCTATATTAATATTACCTAGTGTGTTTTCAGGGTTTTTCAAAAAACTTTTATCCTTTGGCAAGACCGTCCTTACTTTTTCAAAAGGGACTTCATATATTGTGCCGCGTAAAAGGCCATCATTTATTGCGTCTCGCGTATATTTAATATTATCAGTTACATTCCGAATATTATTAGAATAATTTCCTTCACCAGCAACAATTGTAATCTCTTTTTGCGAACCATCTTTCACTTCAATTTTTTTGTAAATTTTGTAGCGTGGATTTTCGCCAGCTGATCCGCTCATACTAATATAATAAATATAAAACTGTTTAACATTTATCAATATCTACAGTATTAAATTATTATGCCTACATAATCTCTTCACAGTCATCCATGCCCAGCGGTTCTGCCGTATCGTCCAAGATCTCAAATGCAGCAATACCATCTGCAAGCTCTGATGTGCCCTGACTTGTAGGCTCAAAGAATGTATCTGTCTCATCTTCATCGTCCTGGAATACATTATCCATCTCTGAAAAGCTTACACGCTTGCGGGCGGTATCAACGGAAAATACAGGCACCTCTGCCTCGGCCTCTTTTGCAGAACCAGCATCTTCAACCTTAGTTATTTCAACCAATTTTTTACTGACAGGTAGGCTAGTGACAGATTTCACATCTTCTGCTGTGGGAGAACCACCCTCCTGCACAGCAGAGGCATCAGCGAATGCAGCCAATACACGTGCAGCACCCTCCAGTTCCTCAGGAACAGCAGGAACTGACACCTCTTCCACTGTGGATGCAATAACTGGCTCAACTTTCTCAGCCGCAACCACAGGCTCAGTCTCTACTTGTCCCTGCACATCCACCTCTGTTTCTGCAACAGCCACCTCTGCAGCCTCTGCAGCATCGGCCTCTGCTTCGTCCTCCTCATCAGGCACCAAATCGCGCAAAATACTCTTTACAGGCAACATCCCACGAATCGCCTGCTGGAAACCCTCCAAAATGAGCACCTCAATCTGACGCATGTTCTGCTGCTTCTCAATAGGCGCTATATCGTCGCGGAACAAATAAGCAGATCCCCAAAGCAAATCCGCCCCCTCAATCAAAGCACGGAACAAGAAGTGATCCAGCTTAGGCACAACGATGTTAATCTTCTTCTTTTTCGCCGACAGACGAATAGACGTCAATACCTTTGTATGCGCAATGAAGATAGCGGTTAAGAGCTCCTCCAAGAAGTCGCAGCCGGAAGCGGATTTGATCTGTGATATCTCACGCTGCACCTTATCCATATTCCAGTCACGAATCTCCTTCAGATGTGTCTGGAACTGCCACAAAAACCTTTTGGGCGTATCCTTCATTTCATTCTTGCTCTGCTCCAGCAGATCCAAGAAGAATCGGATATAAGGTTGCTTGAGATTCTGCGAAAGCTGTTTTGTATATTCTTGGCGTGCCTCTGAAAAAACACTCAATGTCGGGTCACCTTCCATCTTTCTTTTTGCCCCACCGAATCTTCCTACCTGTCATTGGACGCACGGCTTAGAATCACATGTGCCAATTGATGCCATGCTGAATGTATAAAAGAACCTTCAAGTTGATTATTTGCACATGATCCATCAATAATCGCCCTATCCAAAATTACACACGGATTAAAAGCTGCTTCACGCCACTTCAAAATATCTTTTAGAGAAGCACTATCCAAACAAACCCCTGCTTGTTCCTTCTCAACAGCAGCCGCCTGTTCAAGACATGTAGGAAATAGTGTTGCCACTTGATGATAATTTAGTATCTTTCTATAACTGCGTTCCCACGGTTTCATTATTCCCATCACCATCCTACATGTCTGGTCTGGCAGGGCAGGTTTCAATTCGCGCATAAACTCCATACAGCGCTCGGCTGAGGGTGGTTCTAAAATAATTGTTGCACAACGGCTGCGCAAAGGATCCGCCACACAACTAGTATCGCGCACTTCTAGGACCAGAAACACATTTACACTATGTGTCTCCAATGACCTGCGCAAGAAACTCTGTGCTTCAATTGTCAGATCATCGGCGCCCTCTAGCCAAACAATACATGGCTCTTTGAGGAACACCCAATTAATAAGTTTATTACGCCCTTCACGAAGCGTCTTATCACGCCGACAATTATAGGAGTAAATACATACTTTATTTTTCTTAGCCAGCTGCCTTATCCAATAACTCTTGCCAACACCAGGTGGGCCAGTCAGCAGCACAGGTCCAACAACTTTGCCTCCTTCTGGTGCCAAATACTCCATCCTCTGTCTTGCCTTAGTTGAATATACTTAGGCTGCTTGGCTTGCGCTTGCGCATTACTAAAATATTTGCACGCAGTGCATGGTTTTTAGTAATTTCTACTTGTCAGGGTTTGGCAAAAACTTATTTACTTGCGGTTACGCTCACCAGTGTAGCTGGCGAGCCTAAGATCAAGTAAAAGCGCTGCTTTTACTTGCGGTTACGATTATGGCTTAGCCATAATCCTAATGGCATGAAAGTGCTATGCACTTACTTGCGGTTACGGTTAGAGCGGTTGCGGTTCTTGCGATTACGGTTGCGCTGAGAACGGTTACGGTTCTTGCGATCGCGGTTGCGGTTGCGCTGGGTGCGGTTCTTGCGGCTCTTATTGCGGTTGGCGCGGCTGCGGTTGCGGTTGCGGCGACGACCACCAGTTGAGACAGGTGTAGGGGCGGCAGGAGCACTAGAAGTGGAAGTTGTAGGATCCATTTGTTCTACTTATCCCTAGATTTTTCACGCGCGTAAAGCAGCTTCATCTGCCAATGCATTGCGCCGTAGTGACTGATTTAAAGGATTTCCCTCCACCGCAGAAATCATTTCAGGCCCAAAACGTTCGCGGCTCTGATCCAAATGAAGAGGGACACGTAGGCGAGGTTGTCCCATATCTGCCGCACCGGGAGTTATGCCCTGCACGCGATTCACTGCCATTGCACGATCATTAATTGAATCTGCATCTAGTTTTCTGTATGTAACACCATTCTGCTCACCAGTAAATACTGCAATACCACCATTGCCCGCCATTGGTTGAGGGCGCACAACAGTCTGCTCCTTTTCACCACTCTGCCACATGTTATATGCAGCATCACGGCTCTCAAACTCCTTAGCCACTGTAGCTGCTGCTGCACCAGTGTAGGGACGACGAGAAAGCTGTGACTTCTGTGTCGGGCGGGCAATGTCCTGAGGGTCATATACCTTAAGACGCGATGGTGCAGCGGATGGTTGAGCATTACCAAACCGATTGAGATCAATAGTAGTCTCCTTTACCGTTGTGCGTGCTACATTAGTGCGATCCCATATAGTAATTGCTGGTGCTTCGGTTCCAGCATATGCCGTTGCAACACCATTCTGACGCAATGTACCAATTGTTTCACCACGACGGGTAGGGCGAGCATCATCTTCATAATGGACAGACACCTGGCCTGTATCTGCAGGGGCCAAGTTCAGTGCCATGCCACGTTCAGATGTTGCACTACGCTCATTCGGCTTATTCTCATAACTACTCTTACCATAGTCAGCCTCGGGTGCATCAACATACGGTGTGTAATACTCTGTCATATTGGCGTTACGGTAAGGTGTTCCACCGTATTGCTGCGTCATGGGTGTGCGATATGCACCAGATACATAGCTCTCACCGAAGTCCTGAGAGTTAGCAGGCCCACCAAGCACCTCCGTGGTTGTCTCGGCACGATCTGTATGACGCACAACCTGTGTTGAGCGCACGGCTTCCTTCACTAAGCCAGCGGGGGTAGCAGCCCAGTGATCACCACCCTCGTCAATATAGAAACGATCAGGACGGTAATGACGCACTTCACCCGCATCCTCCATCGGCTTACCAATGAAATGCTTACCAGGCACAACAGGTTGCTTATATGTCAGCTTAGGTTTATCTGCCACGCGCAGCTTATCAGTTGTTGGCATTGCCCGCTTCATAATCTCATCCACCTCAAACTGCTGGAAACCTCCCTTACCAAGGGCACCACCGTTCTCACCAATACCAGGACCCACACGCGTAGGCTCAAAAGGCTTCTCACCAGCACGATTGCGAGATGCGACAATACGATCTTTCACGAAGTCATTACCTACTTGTAGGCCATATGGGGCACCATAAGGTGTCTGAGCGGTGTTAAACATCGTCTCCACCTCCTTCTTACGAATCTGTGTGACGCCAGAACCAGTATAGGAGTCAAGGCGACTTTGATTTGCAGTGGCTGTCATGTTTTGCTTGATGCTGCCACCATAGAAGGGCACCATGTTGTTATGACGGAACTCGCCGGCAGGGATTTTCTCACCTGTCAGTGGGCTCACAACATAATCAGTGCCAATATAGTTGGCCGTTGCTTCTGTGCCATCAGAGCGGAATTCCACCATAGGTTTCTGTGCCTCTAAAGGTGACGGATCTGGTAAGGTATCTTTGCTAGAATACGGTGCAGTTGGTGGCATCTGTGTTGCGTATCCAAGAGGCGTCCCTTGTAGGCCAGGGTGAGGTTCAGAAGGATATGTCTGACCGCCAACAGTCTTGTATATCATGTCAAGCTCGGGGCCAAAGTTGACAGGCGCAGCACCAACGCGATAGCCATTTATAGCACCGGGTGATTGCTCACCATTTGCAGTCGCACGGAACAAGGCTTGATTTTGATCCGGGGCTATTGATTTATTTGCCTTAGAGCCCTTCTTATCGGCGAAACCCTCTTTCTTAACAACAGCCTCAGGCGGTTTTGATTCTGTGGCACGGGCTACTAAATACCCTAAGCCTGCTAATCCACCTAAAACAAGTGTCTCCATTCTATCCGAGCATAAGTATTTCTTGATGCCCCGCAAGCCACGCACTGTTAAGCAAGGGCTCAATATCTAAAAAGCTAGCACAACTGACAAGTAGGGATGGAGCAGGCTGATAGTATTGTTCGCGCCGTGTGCGAGAAGTTCTTGCAGCGATCTGCTATTGGACGGGCGAAGTATAGCACAGATTTGGATCGGCAGGACCTTGCGCCATTGGATTGGATTCAGCATGCCCAGGAAGAACACATGGATGCAATTCTTTATCTTGAAAAACTAAAACGAGTTTTACAGGAGAAAGATGATTGCATTGCAGCCGCGCATATTCTTGACACAGCTGCACGGCCAGCAGCCTCTCAAGGCAAGGATGTTATCATTTCACCGAATAATCTCAAACCCATACAAGTCGCCCAGGGCCAGAATCTGCGATTCGACAACTAGTGAGGGAGAAGCGCTGTGTAGCCACAGCTCTAGCGGCGGCCCACTAGCGCAGGCCTTCTAAGTGCCACAGTAGCGCTTCGCTACGGCTACCCTCACCGAAGGTTGGCGGAGGCTTACAGCCGACCGCCTCATGCTCCCTACGCTAGATATGTTATTTAGTGAGTCTTGCCAAAGGCTGGCTCACTAAACATAGTTTAGTGAGTCTTGCAACGCTCCTTATCCAACAAGCGACTAGGTATGAAGTAATCAAACGGCTGCTCAAACGTCTCCTGAGGATTACGCAGCAAAGGCTCCCAGCGGTTCCAGCCAGTTGCCCTCAACGTGCATGGAGGATTATTCAGCCGATTGAATGCCTGGCCAAAATTAGTATCAGGAGCTGACTCCAGGCCAATATTGTTCATCTTATTTGTTGCAGGATTGTAGTGACCAGACTTAGGTCCTGCAGGTCCATCAACATCATCACATTTAATACGGTTGCCCAGACGATTAATGCCGCGCAGATCAGACTCAACATCTGTGCGCCATTGACCAGCGACCCATGAGTTACCACTTGCTTGGAGGCGTGTGGTTGCACTAGAAGGATAAGCAGTCTGGCAGTTATGCTCAGGTGGATTCAGATAATAGCGAGCAGCATAGCTCGTTATTCTCATATCATCAACTTGGTGATAGTCGTCGAACTTGGGCCGAGTTAAAGCCTGTTGTTTTACTTGAATAAGCGACATCCCTCTGACTTACTGTGGTTTTAGTATTTCTCTGGGCGACCACAAGTCTCCTTGATGATCGGTTCAGGTGCATATGTGGCCGGATAAGCCCACATTTGACCAGGCTTCAGATGTGTTTTACTGACATCAATAGCAACCGTGCCCTTGATATTCTGGCGCTGGATAGGAGCATCAGCCGCGGCCGGAGGTTGATATTGGCGCCATGGGCAGAATGTATTGACACGCGTAATACCACGGAGATCAGACTCCAAATCTACCATATTTCCCTTGATGGGTGATACTTCATTACCACCAACAACACCTAGCATATGACGAGTAGGCTGTGCATGTGTGTGTTGTTGCCAGAAGAGATCATATCCTTGCGGATTCTCTTTGCTCTCCCACTTGTGAATATTGTCAACAGTGGCAGTTCTTGCTTGGTTGCCCTGTGATGGGGCAATCTCATATGCTGCTTGTATATCCGACATCCTTCTATCTTCTATCGTCGAATCTTTAATCTTTGATTAAAGATGAGTCCTACATGTCAGATTATTGGACTAGCAGTTCATGTCGCGGACATACTGACGACTTGGGATGCCACCACGGATCCAACCAGCAGCTGCAACCTCCGGGATAAGATTATGGGGGTTCTGGATATTCTGCTGAAGGGAAGGCACCATAGGTGTGAAGACACCATCAAAGGCCTGCTCGGTTACAGTGCCACACTCCTTGCCCTGACGCACCTGCTCGCTGTGGAGGAGGAAGCTCTCAATGTCAGCGTTACCGCGACCAGTGCCCATGAAAGGGACGGATAGGAAGGGGCGCGCCTGGTTGCGGATCAAGCAACGATTGTTCTTAAACTCGGCCTGGTTCTTAAGGACGGATTCACTGTCAATTTGCTTGTTATTTACACCAAAACCCTCACGAGGATATACAAGTAGGTTCTGGGCGGCGAGGGGATTTACATCGGCTGCATTTGGCACCAGGTTAGTAGTGTAGTAACGACCAGCATTGGTGCTCTGGGCATAATAAGATTCAATGCCGCAAAGGTCATCTTTTGTGCGTGTCATACGATTAATGGATAGGCCGCTGGACATTTGCTTCTGCTCAGGGGGGCGACATTTTCTTCCATTAATTCAGAACATGCCAAGGCGCGGATACAGACTATCAAAGGAATTTTGTCGGTGTATTAAGAAAGTCCGCCGGACGGTGAAACTACGCAAAGGTCGTAGTCCTGCAGCAAAAGAGTCGGCAGCTATTGCTATTTGTGTTAAATCAGTTCTTGGAAGTCGCGGCCGCACACTGCGTAAGTTCAGCTGCACAAAACGAGGTGGGCCAACACTACAAACACAGAAACCATTAAAGAAATGATGAGCCAATTCTTATTTTAAGAATATACTCAACATACTACCTGTCAGACTACCTGTCAGACTACTAGTCAGAAATCTAAGCTTGATTTAACCAAGTCACAGGGGAACCATCTGTCCCTGCAAGACAAGCCTTCTTATTACCAGACTTGCAGGTGCCTTGAGGGAGACCATATTGCCATTGGAGAAGGCTCTCACGATCATTAGGAATTGATGTGCTAGGCATGGTTATAAAACGGCTCTGGCTCTGTGTCTTGCCAAAGACATCTGTAGGATCAGAATACCATTGCACACGGAAGTAATCATCCAGAGCCTGCTTCACTTTTCTATTTGTAATTGGTGCAGCCTGACCCTTTCTTGGATTAATATGAATCTCTGGAACCGTCACATTCATAAAAGGGTTCTCTGCAGTAGGGTATGTGCGACTCTTGGATTCTGTATTGAGATCTGTGACATCAGCCGGAGCCTCAATACGTGGATCTTCGTAATCCGCGTAGCCTTCGCTCTGCCCTGGCAGAGCTTGGGCTAGACTTCCGTTATTAAAGGAAGTGTAGCCTTCTCTTTCTGGTGAGCCAAGTGACACTTCGCGGCGCACCTCACCACGATTATCCTCCATCACTACTTGACAGTTTTCAGTATCAGTTGCAGGAGGATGCATCATGATATCAATAGCCGACAAGAAGATGAGTGTTGCAATTGCGGCAGAGGCGGCAATCTCACCACCAGCTGTGCCAAAGATAGCAACAAGTATGAGAATATAGAGAATCATGCGCGTAATATAATTAACCCAAGAGGCTGCAGTATTTGCCTCTGGATGTAGATTGAATCGGAGAAGCTCTCGGGGATAGTTCCACCAATAAACTTCATCGCGTGGAGGGCCCACTGGTTTGATCACAATTTCACTCTCCATCATTACTTTTGGGGGCTATTTATTTTCTCTTCTTTTGCTGTTGCTGCTGAGGCTTTGCCTTTTCCTTCGCAGCCTCTTCAAGAAGCATTCTTGCCATGGCCTCTGCAGCTGCATTAGAAGAAGCCGATGTTCCACCAGCACTACTAGCACTTGTAGCAGTAGCCTTCTTGGCATCCATCTTCTTCTTCAAGCGCTCCTTCACAATGTTCATGCGCGCAGACTGCTCCTTACCAGCTGCACGTGCCATATCCATGTCCTCAAAGCCAAACGCAGACTTGAAGCTCTCCATCAAATTCACGAACTCTGGATTCTCTTGGAAAGTCTTCATGAGCTCCTCTGCCTCGGCAACAATCTGCTCTGGGCGCAGAGCACCAGAGGCAAACTTCTGCTGAAGACGCTTGCCAACACGTGTAATCATGGCCTGGAGAGAGCCTGGCTTGTTCATATAGACCTTCATCAAGATATCAAATGCCTTTGTAGGGTTAGATTCACACTCCTTCATGAGCTCAGGGTCAAGGCCAAAATCCTCTGGCTTGAACTCCTTCATAAGCTCCTCGGCTAACTTTGCAATATGACCCTTCATAAACTTCTCTGGAAGAGATGGAATGCCACCTTCAGTTGAGATACCAAAGATCTTCGTTATCTTCTCAGTCATTGACTTGAAGTCAATACCACCCATCTTATCCTTCCAGCTACCCATCATACCCTCAAACCACTTGCTCGCACCATCCCAACCCTGACCTGTAGCAGAATCGGGCATCTCAAAGAGAATGCAAGAGCACATGAGGCCAAGATACTCCAGAATAGCCTTGCGATTGTTAGGAGAAAGGTTCTCCCATTCACCTGCAGGCATTTGCACACCGGGTAACATCATAGTAGGGGGCTTATTCCGCCCCTGGACATCGGCCATGGTAGGTAGAACCTCCGCCTGGAAACGAGCCCAGCGCTCCGTGTCAGAGAGTTCAAGGGCGGCACCAAGGGGAGCTGCAAGCTCAGGGAAGGTGTCCATTAAGGCGCCGGCAAACTCTGAATAATTTGTGTTAAACACTTCACGAAGACTAGCTTGGGGGGGTTCTACATTCTCCGTCTCAGAAGACATTACTTTCTCAGATGGAGATTGATTTATGGTGTTTCTTTACGCTGCTTCCCGCTCACGGGAGCGGGAAGCAAAGCTCATGTTTAACCAGCGCTGGGCGCTGGCGATTTTATGCCTTGAGCTTCACCGAGTAGCCAAAGGCTGCGAGGGGGTTAGTGAAAAGAACTAAGCAAAGCTTAGTTCTTGAGCTTCTCAGAAAGCTTGCAGAGGACAAGCATATACTTCCAGACAGCCTCACGTGTTGGATCAGAAAGTGATGCCCAGTGTTTATCAAAAATAGTGATAGCCGGTGAGATCTCATTGAATTGAGTCTGGACAATGATACGACCACGACGAACAAGCTCCTCCAGGTTACGCTCTTGGATTACATCATAGAAGCCAGTATAAACATTGTTATAGAAGAGGTCAGCAATTAGACGAGGATTGATCTTCTTTGCAGCCTTGATAGCTTCAAGTGCAGAACGAATATCGCGCTCCTCGGGAATTGTTTCAGACAACTCCTCAAAAAAAGCAACTAGTTGAGTGCAAAAGACATTTAAGGCAGACATTCCGTGCTATTACTTTGTTTATTTTACGCTGCAAAGTTTTAAGCGGACCAAAGCGAAGCGACCCGCTACATACGATTAATCTGCTGCGGCACTCCTTGGTTTCTCTGTGCCATATATCTCTCCATACTTGCATCAAATGCCTGCTCCTTCTTTGTCTTACTAGGCGGCGCAACTGCCATTGTCGCACGCTCTTGGCCAGGAACAACACCGCCCACAAACTCATAAGCTTGTGATATTAATGAACCACCTTCCACTACACGTCCGTCCTGCTCTAAGAAACTATAGCTATCAGCCCCAGAAGCCATCTCCAATGGATTATAGAATTGAGGACCTGATTCCTGAGGAGCTTGTGCCTGACCCTGACCTTGTCCTCCACTTGGCCCCCTTTCTTGTAGGCGCTTCTCATAGAGCCAATTCATAACTTCATTATCAGTGCGAGGCTCAGCTTCGCCGGCAATTACTATAGTAGGAACCTTCTTGAGCCAACCGGGAAGTTGTGGTCTCTGCGGACTTGGATCAACACATATAAATCTGAAAGATGACTTGTAGGGTGTTTGGGCAAGCTCAGTAATAAACTGTTTAGACCACTTGCACTTGTTTGAATAGAAACATATATTACGTGGCTGGCTCATCCTCTTTTTATAAACTGAGATGTGCTCTGTTTTGAACTATCCGCGATCGCGGGCATAAAATTTGCAGCCCCGCCGCCTTTCCACCCCAACTATAGAGTAACTCACGCCATGTCTCAGCAACCCAAGTTTCAGAATTTCATCAAGGTTGATCCACGAACTCTCAAGTTCCAGATCAACCCCTTTCATGTCAGCTATGCAAATGGTCTTCGGCGTCTTATTCTATCATATGTTGAGTCAGTGGGCTTCCGTGCTGACATGAAGGATGATGGTAGCACTACAGATGTTACTATTATTCGGAATGATACACCTATGAGCAATGAAATGTTAGCTCACCGTGTGGGTCTATTGCCCCTAAATATCAAGGACCCCATTACTTGGGCTAAAACTATGGCAGATAAGACTACCTTCAATCTGAAGATCACAAATACTGGTGCAGATCTTCTTGACGTGAAAGCTGGTGACTTTAATGTAATGGAGCGCCGTGGTGACCTTGATGAGCCCACTGTGGTCCCAACAGATAAGTATTTCCCTCCTGATCCTCGCACTAAGGCTATGCGCGACACAGCACTTCTGGCTGTCCTCCGCCCAAAGACCTATTTGCAAGGTATTAACTTGAAGAACAGTGTATCTGATCGCAATAACGATAATACGAGTATAACACCTGATGCAGGTGAAAGTATTGAGATTCATGCAAAAGCATCCCTTGGTGCAGGACGTGAGCATGCACGCTTTACACCAGTATCACAGTGTTCATATGAATATACACGGGATAGTAATCCTGCTAAAATAGAGGCCCTCTTTGAGAAATGGCTAAACGACGAGAAGCGTCTGAGTTATGCCGACCTAAAGACAGATTCCAGCCGCCTTGACCCTCTTCGTCGCGAGTTCAATACAATGGCAGTGGCTCGCTCATATCTCCAGGATGCACGTGGTGAGCCTTATAGCTTTGATTTCACAATTGAAACCAAGGGGGCTCTTGATATTGAGTATATTGTGCGCCGTGCATGTGAAAAGGGCGAGGAGATGTGTGCGAAATATGCAGGTCTGGCATCAGGCGACCTACCTGATGATGTTGATATCTCTCCCGCCGATGCTGAGATGCCTGGGTTTGATTTCCTCTTCTATGGTCATGATGCAACTCTTGGCAATCTGCTCCAGACTTATCTTGTAGAAAATCATATTGATGGTGGGGCAGAACCAAAGATCCTCTTTGCAGGATTTAAGGTGCCTCATCCCCTTCGCGATGAGATGGTCCTACGTGTTGGTGTTGATGATCGTCGCGAAGCTACTGCCCGTGCAGCTGTTGCCGCTGCCGCCACCGGTTGTGCAGCTATCTTCCGCCAACTAAAGGTGTCATGGCAAGCTGCCATTGCGACAGAGACAGGTAGGCCAGTGACTCCTCCTCGTGGCGCCATTCTTGCCCCTCCACCTGCCGCGCCCAAGCGCACTGTTGGTGCGCGCAAAGCACCAACCTTTGTGAAGAAGACTGGAACAGTTGCAGCACCAGCGCCAGAAGGAAGCTCCGCCGCTGCAGCACCCCCCTCTAACCCATTCGACGCATTTTAGAGAACAGACTGAAGTAAATTAATAACAAAAAGCCAAAGCGCCAACCAATTTTTTTAGCCCCCCGAAAATTTGCGCCACCCAACACAACAACCTACATGTCAAACAGCCAAAGTCGTCAATGACAATTACTCCCCAACCAAAGAAGATTCATCTGATTCGCCATGCTGAGGCAGAACATAATGTTGCCTGGAAAATACACGGTGATGTTATCTGGGATGACCCACGTTATACAAACCCAACACTAACTGATAATGGTATTAAACAAGCACATGAACTTAAGCGGTATCAAGAACTCTATGAAGTGGATAAAATATTCGTCTCACCAAGCCAAAGAACTCTTGAAACTGCTGCTATCTTATATGATATTGGCCCCCTGCATGGCGATGATCGCCTCCTTGAGTATGGTCCAGGGCGAATTGTAAATAGGAGGGACCCACGTCACCTCTTAGCCGATGAATGGGAAACACTTGACCTCACAAATGTTGGACATACAGTTCCAAGTGAAAAGGAAGAGCCGGCCGAAATATTTGATGCACGCCTCAAGTCTATTGTCGAGCATATACTACACGACAATAGCCTACAATCTGTTGCTTTCGTTACACATCATGATGTAATTCACCGAATCTGGCACCTCTACATGTCACACCAACCCTGGCCAGCTATCAAGAACGGCCAGTATGTTACTTTGGTGATGTAGCAAACTCTTCTGCCAGCAGACAGAAAGCTTGATCTACAAATACAGGCCCCATGAACTCATGATACCAACAGTGACGCACCATCTCACCAATTGGAGAGTTTGCCCAAGTAGTTGTTGGCGCATACTCCACAATATTTTTATACGGCTCTTTGGCTAACATATAGTCAGCCAGGCGCTGCATATGAGGAAAGTCGCGGCGCATATTGCCAGGCACCTCATCCACACGATCCCAAACCTCCTGGAAGTAATTACGCATCGTTTCTGTCGCCTTAATAATCATGAAGCCATCATTAATCTTAGAGTTGCGTGGGCGAGGAACATCTAGTGAAATATAGAACTCCTTTGGCCCAGCTAGCAGATCCGCCAGCACTTTCTTAAATGCATCGCGATCGCGAATAAATGCATCTGAATCTAGGAAAACAAAACAGGTCTTGCGCCCCGCAGCCAACTCAGCCTCAATCATCTCACGCAGTTTCTTAATCTTCAGCCAAATGAAGTGGCGATCAGCTGGATCTATATAATCCTTTGGCACAACAACCCATTCGTAATCCAAGCACATACGCCGTGCCTGAATCTGATTCAGCACACGTGACATATCCCAAGGAGCCCATTCATTGCTAGGATATCCACTCTTTCCCATTGCCTCACGATCCTTATCGTGCCATGAATCCTGCCATGTATTTATATGCAAGCGACCCTCAGGCATATCCTTACTCTGCGTCCAAATATTTGATGGACGATTATCAATCTGCACAATAACGGTTTTCCAGGGTTCAGCCATATTTCTACTTGTCACTGCCTCTAATCCTTAAGTTTCTTTCACAAGATGCGCAAGTTCTGTAGGCATAGGAATATTATAATAATCCTTTACTTGATGAAGAATAGGACAAGCATTTCTATTTTTTGTATACTTATGTGTATCAACTTCCATATGTTCATCCATATTATTAATATCATATCCCTTCAGAATAACAAGCATGCTGAAGAATATATCATGAATAATTACGCCATTCATTATATTACATGCTATATACGACTCAATAGCTTTCTCTATCATACTACTACTTGTCAAACAATCCAATAGCTGTATGCGATTAAACAAGCTACCACCATGACCACAGAAAAACTTGTTGCTTGGGGGTGTAACATTATCGTTTCTATAATAGTAATTAAATAATATATCTGGTAGGCGATTAATTACAGCACCATTGATTGCACCTTTATACTTATTTGTATAAATTTTATTTTGAATTAATACATCATCTTCTAGTAATATTACATAATTAGAAAACGATTTGCTAAACTTATCAATATAGATATTCAAAAAATTAGATAATCTACGTTTCCTTTCATCTTGACTGAAATTACTATAAACTCCAAAAATAGTATTTGTATTTTCTGTTAGGTGAGTATAATCACAATTAAAATGTCTAGCCATTTCAGTATAATCGTATCCATTATCCGAAATTAAATATACCTTTGATAAAGGGTGGTATTTTCTAAAACTCTCAAGTGTCTTATATGTTGCATAAGGTGTTTTAGAACAGAAATAAATTGCATCTAAATCAGACTCTGGGGTTTGAAATATATCATTCCATTTAATATTTTCACACAATGTATCATCTTCCATCAATGATTTATAATAATTTAATGACCTATTTTTAATCTTCTGACCTTGAATAGCAAAACAGCTATCATTCTCTATAGAAGGTATATAGGTTTCATCAGTAGTAACAGCCTTATTCATAAGATATATAAGATTATCAACAGAACCATTGCAAGGAGAAAAACATACTACATTTGGAAGATTATCATAATTATTAATAATATAATTAATATAATTTTTATTATGGTTCTTATATTTATCAATAAAAATAGTATACTCAATAACGGAGTTCAACCATTCTATTTCCTCATTAACCCGAGAAATTACAATAGATAACATTTACTATTTTTAACATATTTTGCTTCGCCTTAGGTGTTGCTACATAATCCAATCACCGCACAACCAATACGCGCACCTGAACCACCTGTTGTCTCAGAATCAGGCGCACCGCCAAGACCTAGATCATCTTTACCTTCGTGAATAACAACAGACCGACCCAAAATCCGAAAGGCAGGCAACCCAGTTAATATACGAGCCCCTGTAATAAAGTATCTATAAACCTTACTACGTTCCACATTACCAAAATCGCCTGCATGCCTTACGCGGCTATGCACACCCCCATGTTTCTGACTTGTAGGATTCCAATGTGCTCCCAATGTGGTGCATCCATCGGACATATCACCAAACTCGTGAATATGAAAGCCATGCTTACCTGTCGGCATCTCTGTAAATTGTGCTTTTACAGCCACACCATTGCCTTTCTCTACAAACTCTACTTGTCCCTTTACCTTCGGATCATCAATCACTGCAATCGCCTTCATCGGGACACGTTTCAGTCTGCGTGTCTTCCTCTGCATCTGCGCCATTAACCTCTGTATGAACTTCAGGTTTTGTTTGATGATTCACAGGTGTGACACCAAAACGATTCACTAGAAATAGAAGTTGTGCAGCCGGCAGCTCGTTAATATACTTCACCACATTAGCTAAACGCATTACCCATCGCTTTGGTTTTAGATCCGTATGATAGATATTATTCAATGCAGCAATATGCTTGTGATACTGCTTGGGAATATCTGCCCAACCTTTTGTCTTTGCCTGCCAGCGTGCCAAATAATTGCTCAATAGATCATTTGTCACACTATGAATCTTCATCTTTAGACTATCATAAATAGGAACCTCAGCGGGAAAAATATTTAGATAATGTGATACATCACCACGACGACGTAGCTCTAGAAGGCGAAATTTGGGTGATCGTGAAATCTTCTTAAAATCACGTGCCTCCTCATAGAAACGACCCATCTTCACATAACGCCTACCTGTCGCACGTTCAACCAAAACCCATCCCGCACATAGTAAATCCTGCTGTGACATGAATTTATTGAAGCACATTTCAAATGGTTGGCTAGTAGGCCCATTTATCTCTTCATCAAAGTGAATTTCTTCTCCAAAATTATCATCAAACTCAATTGTCCCATCAATATATACTTGTGCTTTCTGAATAACCTGTGCAGTGGTTTCAGCCTCGTCATGAACAATACTCTTACCAGGACCACTTATCAAATAATTAATAAATGTTGCATGATAACGACGAGGATCACTTACAGCTGGGTAATCAGGAAAGTTACAATCTGCAGGCATATATAAACGATCATTCTCACATACAAAGAATCCCGACTTAATAACACCCTCCTTATAAGGTGAAATACGATATTTTGCTTGCATATCGTTCAGCGTTACACCTTCTGCAACACCCAAGCCCCTACAACGACGAGGCATCACTGCAAGCGGTAGATTTGCCTCCTTGTCCCAAATAACACGCTGAAACCATTCCAAATGTGGGATACGCTCAAATGCCTCCTCCGTTGGAAAAGTAACCCCCTTTCCATCTACCCCCACTGACTTATAGGTAATTGTAGTGAAACCATCAATTTCAGATATATTTAGATTACCGCCAGCATCAGAAGTCAAAAATTTCCGCATCTCTTCCCACGTTGGGTATAGCTGGCGAAGTCCCGCAAAGATAGAGACAATATTACTGTTATTATCTGGGGCTCCATGCATTTATGATACTAAGTCTCTACATGTCAGTAGTAGTAATTCCTTAAGCGGGTAGGTGATGAGTTAAACAACTCTAACTACAACCTAGAAGGAATGTCTGACAATGGTTCTGAAGAACAGGATCTCTTAGGTATAACAGGTATGGGTGCTGCTGCACCACCTGAGCCTCAAGAAGAGCAGAAAGTTGAAGAGACGCTCACTCCCGGTATTGATATCGCCGCTGCAGATATTCCATTGATTGACGATATATCACAGCTTAAACTAGGCGATGGCTTAGAGATAACTTCTGATAGATATGGGGTAGTAGTGGGTCGCATTTATTACAGAGATGCTGAGCTAATACGTATTATGCCATCAGGTGTAAGTAATATACTTATTGATTTCCCTATTGAAGATGGTAAGTTTGATGATGATCTTGGAGTAACATCAGTTGATAATCATGTTAAACGCCATTTGAATACATTTGTTGAGCAACATAGCTTGAGTAAAGGTCAGCTTGTTGAGACATTTTTACCCAATGGGCAACCTGGCCCTAAATTCACAATTGCAGAGGTTAATGTTGGTACAGATAGTGTTTTATTGCGCGAAGTTGCTACTGAAGAGGAACTCCCTCTGCCATTTAATGGTGTTGGTATTCCACGCAGTATCCCCTTTATAATCATGCGCACACGTGAAGCACCTGAACCAGAGGGGAATAACTCTTCCGAAGCTGTTGGCAATGAAGAGGATGTAGCACCTATTACAAATGAAGAACTATTTGAAGAGGAAGATATTGATGAAGATGGTTTTGCTACTGTTGAGGTGAAGCTCATTGGCTTTGTTAATGTTCCCATTATTGAAGAAGCAGAGGAGATTGCGGAGATAGCTCGCCGCTACCCCGAGGCTCTTCAGAAGAGCGACTTGCTTTCTGATTTTATCTCCCTCCTCTCAGCTCGTGATCAGAAGGAAAACAGAAAACTACAACAAATTCGCTCTGCTGTAGAGCAATACTCACTCCTGAAACAGGCTATCATAAACTACGATCCGCAAGGGCAACCTCTCCCCCGCGCCAAGCCTACATCTTATATGATGATGGCAGATCTTCTTGCATCAGAGAATGTTCCTCTACAGCGCCCAGTCGTTTCCATCAGAAAGAGAATTTATATTCCAAAGGGCGAGGCCGAATCAGATGATTTTGAGGATAATCAGTTTATTGTCCGTGATGCATATGCAACAACTGACGCACAGAAAGATTTCTTTCCTCCAGATGAGTTCAAGAGAGGGGCTTCCTCTACGGCCTCTGCTACACCCTCTGAACCATTAGATGCGAACTTCTATAATAACATGATTTCCTACTTGTCAAAGTTCCAGTCACCATTTGAAGCAGGCTCTACTGCTGGTAGGGAAACATTCACTCCTCTCGCCGATGCTGAAGTTTTTCGCCTTGAACCACCCGCTACTAGTGAAGAGGATACTGATCTAAAGGGGCTACATGTAGATTGTGAAAAGACAAAGGCTGGCATAGTATGTAATCATAGTGTAAATAAAATCCTCTATTCAACAGACCGATTACTCTCAACTAGCTACCGCCCAACAGTAAATGGTCGCCCCAAACAGGTCTTTACATCAAGTGAAGTTGTTCCTCAAACCTCTACAATTCTCTTCCCACCCTCAACTGCAATGCATCTTGGCTCCAAAAGGACACGTAGGCTGTGGGAGGATATCATCCGCTCTCAAACGCAACATATGACTATGAAACAGATCCTGGATAAGATACCAATTGAAGATGTTCCCACTGGTCTTGGTATCCTACACATGGGTTCTATGGAGAGTGCGCATGAAGGCTCTACCCAGATGATTGCTAATGTTCCCGTTGCTCACTATGTCGACCAACAGCCGATGATTGGCATGGGTCCTGGCGATTTCCACGATCAACTTGCGGATCTTGGACTCCGTGAGGCCGAGCTAAATGAAGATCTTCTCGCCGTGCTTGTGGAGAAGTATCAGAATATTGAAGCACAGATCATTAACTACTTGTCAGATGCCCGTGCGCGCGCAGCCCAAGAGCCGCCCACGCCCATGTTTGACCAAATGTTACCTGACACTGCCGTGACTAGCACAATTCCCCGCGATGAACCACTCCTACGTGTCCTACTTGACGATCTTATGAAGCAGAGTGGCACATGGTCTAAGGTTGATCTTGGTCAGATAAACTCATTGCTACGCAGACAGAAGGATCTTTACACAGCAGTTGTTGGTGGTATGCCGGCGACAATTAAGAAGGAGCGCGATATTGCTACAAGTCGTTCTTTCTTGCAGGCATTGAACGAAGCTAAGGCTGCACGGAAAATGCGTGAAGATGTTGGCGAGCAACCAAAGGAGAACAAATGCAAACACGTTCTGACTTTGCGCGGTATTCGTCGTCATGAAGAGCCCAAGGAACGTGCGGTTCTACTGCTACAGTTCCTCAATCAATACCAAGGAGAGCGCAAGGATAATTGGATAAACTGCATGGTTTGCAAAGAGCACCTGCTCTGCGAACATGAACTTGTGCAGCTACAGATGGCTATCCACCCACGCGAGACGGATACCTTAATGAAGAAGCTCCACTTGGAATATGCAGGTGGTCTTTTTGGTGCGCACTACGTCTGTCGTGTCTGTGGGCAGCCATTCTCTGAACTTGGTTACGATACTCACCTGGAGTTTGATGATGAGGGGCGTCCAATGATGGGGCGAGCTGTGCTTGTTGATGAAGATGCCTTGAAGAAGGAAGAGATTGAACTCATGCTTGGCACACCCGTCAAGAAGGATGATGTAATTACGTTTAATAATAAAGATCTTGATTCGCTTTATGAAATTGCCAAGCAGATATGCCGACGTGTAGGAATATATCCTGATCTAGACGGCTACAAGCGTATTATCAATCCCGCATATGCATCATTCAAGAAGGAGCCACAAACAGAAGAGGATTTCAAACGTATTTTGGCCGCGCGCGCCAAGCAACAGGGTAAGCCTGCCCTTAACATCTCCTATCAGATGTATATTTCAAAGGCTACACTTGCAATAGTGGCCGCATATACATTGCTAGAAATCCAGACGAAGGTGCCAGAGTATAATCCTCGTTATATCTTGCCTGGATGTGATACTCCTGGTTTTGGCGGTTTCCCTCTAGGCGCCAAGGAGGATCTGACAGGTATAAGGTATATCAGTTGCGCGCTGGCTGGCATCACTTCTGGCGAAGATATTTGGGAAAAGAGTAAGTTGATGAATATCAAGGATTTCAGCAAGCGTGTAGATGAAGTGTCGCGCCATGTGCTGTCTAACTGCAACAAGATGTTGGCTGATACATCCGCCCTCCAGCGCATGTCAGATAAACGCGCATGGGCCGAGAAGATGGCACGAGAGCAATCACAACGTTACCCAGAGACCGTGCGTCAGGATTTCAAGCCGGCGCAGATCTACTCTTCCACAGAAGAGGCCGCCAAGGTTGCAGAGAAGCCAATTTTAGTTGAGAATGCTGGTCCAATCCATGCAATGGTGGATGCATGGATCTTGAAGGCACATGCCATGGCCCGCCTGCGTTCTATCATCTTTACTAACTCCCCCTACGCAGAGACTTTCTGCTGTGAGCATCCCCTTGGTGCCCCAACAAGCTTCTGGAAGGATCAAGATATGCCGGCACTTCCAGGCCGCAACTTGACACCTATTACCGAACTAGGAACGCTACGTGTCCAGGACGAGCCGAGGGCAGTAGCACCTATTTTGGCGGATCCACCTTCCTCTATTTTCCACCGGTTGTTCCTCAATGTCTGCTACGATGGCGTCCGCAAAGGTTTCCCCCATGAAACAGGATTCAACAATGTATGTGCTTGGTGTGGATTCCAATTTCCTGGTGATCCCGCCCTTGTAGATCCTGATGTGGAGGGTCTCCAAGCCCTGCAGGCACAGGGTGTAGATCTATCAGCGACGAGTTTTGAGGATCTGTTGGACGCATGTCACATGAACTACAAAGTTACTCCTTATAAGATTCCCAAGCTCCCAACACCAGAGGGGCGCATGACAGCCATTGCTGCTTTATCGCCGGCACCACACACACAATGGGAAGCAATCATAACAGATACTAGTAGGGGTTTGGGGGAACTGAGTCCCACGGCAACGGAGCTGGATGTGGCTACAAAGTTGGAGGCCATTTCGGAGGCCGCATCACAGGCCACTCAGGCCGTGCAGCGTTTATTGTCACAGCGCACGGCGCGGGAGGGAACACAGGAGGAGTATTTGGGAATCTTGGGGAGCATCATGAGTCAGCCGGCTGAGGAGTTGCTGGAGATTATTGAGTTCTATTTCTTGACAGCATCAAATATTCTCCTCAACAAGCTACCTGTCAATACATTCCAGACCCTCAGCAAAACTCTGAAGAAGATTTATGACTCTGCGGCCTCTAAGGACTTGACCAAGGTGATGGAGTCGCATTATTCAAATGTGGAGAGCTTTGCGAATACATTCATTGGCGATGAAACAGAGCTTGCGCGCGAGAAGTTGGAGTACTTTGCTGATCAGATGTCGGCTCTGCTCAGCTTGAAGCAATATTATAAACCCCTACTGCTTCCTGGCACAGATCAAACACTCAACTACATGTTGAAACTTGGATTCCTCGCACCGCTGGCTTCACTACTGGATTCTTCTGTAATGCGACCTGGTTCCGCGACTGTGACGGCTGGACAAGCATTGCGCGATGTCTCTTCACGAGCACTAATTGACTTTATCAAGGGTCAGTTCAAAAAGTATAAGGTAGAGAACACCAAATACTCTCCGGCCGAGATCCAGCTCATCATTGCCAAGCTTGCCGAGAAGGAGAAGGACGGTATTATCGCTGACTTCGAACGCCTGAAGAAGGATCCCGCGCGATTTGAAGTTGAAATGCTGAACAAGCGTCTTGGCCTCGGGCGTTGGGCGGTGGGTGGCACTTCGGCAATAAGACAGTATAACGATGATCACTATGAGTTTGAGCGCGAGGAGCGGGCGAAGGCTGGTCAAATTGACTTCCCTGGCATGGAGTCAGGGAAACCAAAGGAGTATAATATGTTTGACTTGATGGGTGGGGGTGCAGGTCCTCAAGAGGAAGGTTACGACAATGCCCAGGTTGCCGAGGACGACTATTAAGGCATGCCAGTGGCCACAAGGCGGCACCAACGCGAAAAGTCATTTCCTACTTGTCAGTAGATGTGGGTTTTACTCGGAAGTGGATTATTATACTTAATTGGTATTTCTATTGTGCTTATCTTGCGTCCTGCCTTGATGTTTGATGATGAAGGTGTATGGAAGGAGTTCCGCATTGGTGGCGATCGTAAGCGCTATACATGGATGCCTTTCTGGCTCTTTGCAATTATCTGGGCGGTGACTTCATTTGTTATTGTCACTGTCATAAGTCGCTTGATGCGGGGGCCTGTAACAGGTCCCAACTTTACACCGGTCAATGCAAATACAAATGCAAACACAGGTATGAATATTCAGGCACCAAATATGGCATATACAAACGTGCCCCAGGCACCTTCAAGCCAACCTCCCGAGACAGTTAAGGTGCCTAAGCGGCGTGGTGCTTCAATGCCGTTGCCACCAGGTTACTACATGTTAGATAAAGAGGCATTTAATGGCACAGGCACACCTCATTATGTTTATATCGGTGAGGCACCTACGACAGTAGGTGATAGTGATTAACAACTTTAGCAGGTAACCGCTTTGACAACGTCAAAGCCATTAGGCGCTAAGCTTCGCTTAGCATGTAACCGCAGCCAGCAAAGCTGACTGCTATTAGATGTTGAACTTCGTTCAACATGTAACCGCTCCAAACGCCGCCATCTGCCCATATAGAGCTCCCCAGAAGGCCCAGAACATCTCAGCCGCAGGGAACTGATTATCCATGGATGTGTTTGACATAACAGACTCAGGGATGACACGTAGGAAATTGAAATATCCAGCCAAACCATCACGAGGACCGCTGCGGAAACGGGGTGGTATTGCACCCAGCAATACAGGCACGACCGCACCGACGAAAACAAGCCCAGCCGTCCATGCTGGTGCTATTGCCGACCCAATAGCAGCCTTCTTTACGTCCAGCTGACCACAGCTCACCCCCTGATAGATTATATTTAGGGCAAAACTCGCCACCGCAGTTACTATCGTAAAGAGCACCAAGAAAGTGAATGCATATCCCATTCGTGACTTAAAATCCATAACATATGCAACAGGTATAGCAGCCAACGCAGCTACAAGTCCACAAACGAGTGCAATTATAAAACGGACAGAGCCACTTTCATTCGACGCCATTCTGTCCGGCCAATAGTTTTTTATAGTAGTAAAAAGAATGGCAGAGGTCGCTCAAAAATCAGGAGGCGGGCGCACAGTCCGGGACGCCCTTAAAATTCGTGCAGATGGCCTACGTGGTAAGGGAAAGTATCGTGCAGACTACGACGCCAAGGGAAATCTCGACATAAGAGATAAGGAGGGGAAGTTCGTGGATCATATCGCCATGCCCAACTATCGGCCTATCACCGAAGATGAGCTTGCAGAGATGTTTGAAGCTCGGGCCGCAGCCGTTCATGAGGCAGAGGAGACAGTTGAGAAGCTTATGCCTGAACTCCGTGAGATCATCACAAAGTATAAGGCAACGGCCTCGGGCGAGGAGACTTTAGATGAGCCAATCCTCCTTTCTGATATCCTACTCTTGAACCAGCGACTAAAAGATTCATATGCACAATATACACTGGCCCTCGGACCAGAGCGCGAAGTTGTTGATATTGGGAAGCGACCTTATAGTAGTCTAGGCTTCAAAGGCGATAGCTTATTTGAAGAAGGTTGTTTAGAAAGCAAACCGACATATACTATTAAACGACTATACACACGCCGCCTCCCCATGGAGTTGTCTATCATGCGTTCAGCCCCTGCACCACCTGAAGAGGAGCCCTCAGAAGCAGCTGCTGCAGAGGCTGCCATGCAAGTGCCTGGAGAACGCTACACCATGTTCCGCAACGCCGACGATGCAAATGGTTTCCTATCGCCAGATGCACCTGTTGATTTCATCTGGAAGGGCACATCCTACATGTCAGTTCGTCAGGCAATTGAGGCGGAGAAGGCACGAGCGGCCGGCAATGCGGGTCTTGTGCAGACAATTTTGCGTGCAAAGACATCTCTACGTGCAAAACAGCTTGGCACAGCAGCAGCGACTAAGGCAACAGGTGAAATGAAGATCTCGCAGGATGTCTTGACAGACATCGTGCGGGCATCATTTGCTGGAAATGAAGAGCGTGCTAAGCTCCTCAAGCAGACTGGCGGCACAACATTAGTGTTCGCTGATCAAGGTGAGAAGATGCTGGGTGTGGGCCGGGACCCACAGCAAGCACAGCGTGCTCAATGGCAGGGAGAGAACTTATATGGTAAAGCGCTCAGCGCCGTGCGACAGACATTGACCACCGCGGCAACCAATCCGTTTAATGATGATGAAGAGGCGGCTGGAGGTTCCTCTTCCGCTGCAGCAACTGCGGAACAACAGAAGACGGTTGGTGGTATCATAGCACGTAGGCGCATGCCACCCACCTTTGTCAAGAAGGCTTAGGCGCTCGCGCTTACTGCAGCGGGAAATCCTTCAAGCGTGATTCGTTCTTATCACAATTCACCTCTTTAACGTCGTATTTGAAACACACACCGTTCTTGTCCTTGTAGATGGTTTCTGCAGCGGTTTTGGGGTGAGGATACTTGAAGATGACCTTCTTTTCGGGCTTAATTACATATTCAAAGATAATTGCTGTAACTATGCCTGCGATGATTCCAAGGAAATTAATATGATCAAAAATCATCTCTTTAACTTATACTGCTAAAATCTATCTAGAAGCAGAGGGACAATGTTGGAAAACGCCATGAAAAATCCATATTTTAACTATATCTTTAGCTTCGTGTTGGGGATGGCACTTGTTTTCGTCGTGCGCCCGGTGTGTAATAATGCTACTTGTGGTGAAGTCTTCAAGGCACCACCTGTTGAGGAGATCAAACAAGCAGTCTATCGTATTAACGACAAGTGCTATGAGTTCAAACCCAATACTGTCGACTGCCCATCAAAGGGTGTGATTGAATCTTTCACGGAGGGCGAGTTTGCACAGAGAGCGCGGAACTGAGATGCTCTTGTTTTTGCTGTATAATCCAGAATGGAACAAGGCACACCTTTGAGCGAGCTAGGCAATGATGGCGCCATGGGCAACGACAATGACATTGTGGCCCAGATCATGCAGGATATCAATCGGCCATCACAACAGAATCCACTTTCCGGTGGGATGTCTGCTGGCAATCAGCAGATGATGCCACCCCAGGGCGGTGCCATGCCACCCGCCCCTTCTGGTCGCATGGGTATGATGAACGCCCCCAACCCTAACTCATATATGCAACATGCAATGGATCCTCAATCTGGACAAGCAGCACATATGATTGGAAACAGCCGACCGACTCCGGCTGATTTTGCAGCTTTGATGGGTCAGGGTTATATGAATAATGTAATGGCAAATAGTCCTTATTCCGCTCAGCAATATGGTGGCGGTGGCGGCATGGAACACAGTTCTGGTGGCAGTTCAAAGTGGATGTCATGGATCTTCAACGAGCTTCGTATTCCTATCTTTGTTGCAATCGTATTCTTCTTGCTAAACTTGCCGGCTGCGAATGTTATGTTTGCGCATGTGCTCCCGTCACTGGTCACAGCCACCGGTAATTTCACTGTGCTTGGTCAGCTGGCCAAAGCAGCAATGGCGGGTCTAGCATTCTGGCTACTGCATCGGGTCCTTGCACCACTTGTAGGATAAGCGCAGCTTAGCAGAGCGGACCAACTAATTCTTGATATTGTATATTAGAAGATAAGGATGATGCCAAAGATTCATTCATCCCCTACAAGTCGGGGAATTTCAGGTGTTCTCTTAATTATATATCTGCTATACTCTATGTTCTCACTTGGTATTCCGGTTATGCTTGTTAGTTTCGCGCTTGGTATGATGGCTTACAGTATTTATGATACAATAGAACTGGCCACTGCAATCACTGTGATTGTTGGTGTTATCTTATCCTTCACACCTTTGAAGCGTATTAGCAAGGAAGGCTTCACCAGTTCTTCGGAGCCACCACAGCCCAAGGGTGTAAAAAATGACAAACCACCAGAAGTTAATAAAGATGCTGCAGCACCTACACCTTCTGCAACCGCCCCCACAGCAGTCCCAAATGCTGCTGGTGGTTTAACTGGTGCCCCTCCCCCACCACCCCCTGCCAACGCACCTTCCACAACTGCAACTACATCAGGTTTCAAGGATATCAAGCCCTCTGCCCCTTCCACACTGACATCTGGCAGTGAGGCTGCGCCGGCGGCGGCTCCTCCTGCAGCCATCGCAACCCCTGCAGGTCAGTTCAAGCTCGGTGAGATCCCCAAGGACGAGAAGGGTGGCTTCTTCATTGACCAGGGCACTACACTCATGAATGCGCTCAACGGCCTGAAGCCTGATCAGATCAAATCCATGACAAATGATACAAAGCAGTTGTTAGAGACGCAAAAATCTCTGATGGGCATGTTGGATTCTCTCGCGCCGATGATGAAGGAGAGTTCTTCACTGCTTAATATGTTCCAGACGATGTTTGGCACTTCACCTGCAGCAGCAATCGGTCAGCCGGCATCACTCAAATAAGTTGCCGAGGAAGCTCTTGCGTTTTAGTTCCGCGGGCGGATCGTAATCTAGATTATCCAAAGTGTAGGTCATCTCCTCCTTGTCCTGCGAAGCATTAAGTGTTGAGAAGGTAAATGTCATGTTATATTCTTTAAGAACAAGCTCAATCAGGGAATACTTCTTGAGCTTATTCATTTTCTCTAAATGTGCGCAAAGGCGACGGGTCATTTCAGGTTCTTGTGTAGTAAACTTCTTTTTTATAAGTGCAATTGCAGAGTTGCGCAATGGTGCATCAACTATAAATTTATGCTTCTCAGCAACTCTTGATTTTGCCGCAGCAGATCGCTTCATTAGATGTTCCTCTTCTATAGAAGAGCTAGGCAACACAAGTTTGTTACTGGATAAGCGTGAATTGGACATTTAATTGTTAAATACCATGATAAATGCGAGAACCATCAATTTTTAAATCGCTGGAAAAATAAAGATGCCGCTTCGTCAATGTCCCCCAGGCATCATCTGTTTCTCCCCTTCAACACTTGTTTTCATGATATTCCTCATTATCGCCCTCTTTGGCATCTTCTATTTCCTGCAACAGAACGCCGCCACATCATTCAGCCTAGCGCAGCCTCAACAAGCGCCCCCAGTAGTAATCAACCAAATTGAAAAAGGAGGCGATGACCGCTGGAGCAAGACTCCAGCCATCAATACCATCAGCTTCGCTGGTGGTGATGACCGCTACACACAAGCTCCTCTTCCCCTCCGTCAAGACCCCTGGCTTACACCTACTCGTCTGGCCTCTGCTCCCGCCCTCAATATCCCCACGCGCGGTTTTGCCCCCGACTACAAGCCCATGGGCACTCTGAAACGCGCCGATGGCACCTATCTCCCACTCTATGGTCGTCCAACCACACGCTCAGACCGTTTCAACTACTACACCCGCACTGACACGTATAATCCTGTGCCGCTTCCTCTGGAATATAAGAAGCGCAACTGCATGGATGACGTCGGCTGCAACGAGATTATGAGCGGCGAGGAGCTTCGCATCGCCGGCGAGGGCCATCCTCTAAAAGTCAGCCTCTACAATACAGAGATTCCTGTCGTCTTATAATGACGAGTATTTTAGCATGCTCGTTTAGAAGATGCAGGGGCCCTGTAGTGTAGATGGAAATATCGGTATGCCTCTACAGTTAAGTGGAGAGATACAGAACGCTGACAAGGAGAAGTTGAGCACGATGTTGCCCAACGACTTCTCCTTCTCATTCGCCAGTTTCCGGACTAAGCCGAGCATGGATTATGAAAATGGTAACATTGTTCTCCCAGGCACGGGCACAAATACAGTGAATTTCCAGGGCTCCACCTATACTCTCGTTTCCCTACGTGTCACCCGTCCTCAACATTTGAATTTCTCTGATAATCAGGGTAGCACATTCTTAGAACTCATCTGCACATTTCAGAACACGCGCCCATCCAAAGAGGCTCCCTTCCTCTTCATGCTTTGCTTCCCCATCTATAATGAGCCCAGCGGCACGAAGAACTCCTTCTTAAATTCCGTTTTCAGCATGTCGCCCATGACTGGCACATCTTCTATACAGGAACTCGTTACAGATGCAAAGGATTTCATGTTCTATACCTCATGCATACCCATGATCGGCAAGGCGACGCCTGAAATCCGCTCACTAAGCTGCTGCGTGCTTGTTGGTCGTCGTGCCTTGCCTCTAATGAAACACGGCGATTGGCCGCACCGCTTCTATCTTATGCCTTCCGTCTATCTTCTCGACTATGATACAATTGTTGAGTTCAAACTGGAGAATTTCCAGTTTGCCCCCAGCTCTATAAAGCGCGGACCAAATGGACGCACATATAGTGCAACGGTTCTCACATCGGGCGATCAGTTTACAAAACGTTTTGCTCTTTATACTTATGACAAAGCACTTCTTGATCAAGCGACCGCTAAACAGTGCCAGAGCAGACAACTCTCTACAAGTCAGTTAAAATGTTTTCCCATTAAGGCGAAGCAAGATATAAAATCAGGCATCCTACTTGTGGATCCGAAGACAGGTAAGCGAATGGATGTTTTCTTGCAGGAGCAGGATGCAGCTAATTATCCGAAGCCTTCCCAAGATACAACTGGTGATAAGCTGGCAACAATATTGGGTATAACTATCGGCGTTTTGGCCGCGGTGGTTATTGCTGGATTCGTTGCTGTCTATTTCTATCAGTTTAACAAGAAACCACCAACAGGTGCTTTCAAGGCACATGTGAAGGTTGGTCAAGGGGCTGGTGCTGGTGCATTCAAGGCTCATGTGAAGGTTAATGGGCCAAGTGCAACTACATCATCTGATTCTGCTGAAAAATTACCAGCCGATGAGGTGCAATCCGAAGCATCTACAGTTATAAAAACTGAGCCACAAACAGCAATTCAAGGCACTCCTCAGAAGCCAGAAACAGCGACAGTAACGGGCACACAGTCTGCAAAGGGACAAGTAGGTATTTCTGGAGCTATCCCTGATGCTTCAAAGGCGACCGTATCCTCGGCAACTAAACAGCCAGAGCAGGCCCAGGAAATTACACAACCACAGGGCCAGGAAGTGCAGCCAGTTGAATTGACGAACAAGAATATTATCAGGGAAGATGTCGCCAAACCAGTTGCAGTGATACAAGGGGAAGGCAAGGCACCTTCACGTTCTGCATCACCATCGCCGACACGTCAAGCCGTCCGCTCTGAAATAACCGAAGTAAAGGCGGCAATCCCAGAGCCGCAAAAGGCTTCAATGACTTCTGCAGCAAAAGCGCCTGAAGAAATTAAACCAGTCGCGACAACTGCTGAACAGCAGAAAGTGGAGTTGATTAATACATCTACTATAAGGGGGCCAAGCCTTCCAAATAATGTAACACTACGTGCAAAGCCAGCACGTCGTCGCATGAGTTTTGATCAGCCCACAGGTTTGACAAAACCCATGACTAAAGAATAATTAATCACTTAATCTCTCTACTTGTCAGATGTCCCCGATTGTTCCGTCAATCATTTTAGCACTTTTAATTGTTGGAGTGGTCCTCTATATGAGGATAACTCCAAAAACAGTAATACAAAATGCAGCAGAGAGTGTTGAGAGTTTTACAGATAATATACCTAATGTAAGTTTCTGCCCTCTTAACTCTACGGCAACGATCTTACAGTCAGGCGAGACACATTGCTGTGTTGGTAAGTCATCCAAGAAGTTTGGCTGCTTAGAAAAGACTGTTTGCACACTTTCCGCCAGTCCTAATGGAAAGATTCCTTCATGTGGTGCAATTGTTAAGAAGTATTATGCTGAACAGGCAGCAAAACACTGTTATCCAGCTATGCCAAATTACTATGAAAAACAAGATCAAAATGGGCTTGTTACAGAGCGCGGCTGCTACTCTGGTCCATCTAACATTGACCTGTCTGGACCAGCTAATAAGACACAGCCGACTTGTTTTGTAGATTATTCCAACTATACAAAGGTTGCCAGTGATCCAAAGAGCTGTTTCAATGCAAAGCGTCTAGCAGCAAAAAATTGTCCTGCTGGTATTAAATGCACTAAAACATTTATTGAAACAGGCAAAGGAACTCCCCTTCTGCTACAAGTCGGATGGGTTGGAAAACGTCAGATGTTTGGAAAGGAAATGGATGCACCAGTATCAACATTTACAGTATCATCTGTAATTGATTATTGGAATAAGGTTTGGCCTGAATGGTATAAAAATATTAATTGGAATGCATTCACTGCTGCCGATTTAGCCACTTTCTTCTATGAACCACATCGTGATTTACTTGAAGGAAGGCATGCTCGTCAAGAAACTAACTTGTTCTGGAGATATATTGATTATTATGTAAGAAAAGGTGCTGCGCATTAATTTATGCACTAACAAACATATCTGCAATCTTCTCTAGGACATGTAGGCCGTGATCATTACCTTGTGCTGATTCAAGCACGGGCTTCTCACCAACAGCGACAGCTGTCTCTGCAATTGGCGAGTCGCTGTTATCATATGCATTATCTTCAATATACGAGTGTTTAGATACAACGGGCCCAGGTGTGCGTGGGGCTTTGAAGGGTGACATTACCTTTTCAATAAAAGATGCGGGCACATCTCCGCCTGCTTCATGTGCGCGGCGGAATTTGCGACTGTTGCGTTCAACGAAGAGTGATCCAACGACAAGTAGGGTGAATAGAGTTGTAAGGTGGCCCGCGGATAGGGCTGCAAAAACAATACCAATAAGGAGAATACGAATTACCCAATGATCTAGATTGAAGAGTATTCTATCTGGAATTGCAGGTGTAGCAATAAATATAAGTAGCAGTATGCTAAGATAGCCAAGAGTTGACTGGTCCATTGCTTCTTCTTATTCTCACTATAATTTAGATGTTCACATATAATTCGGACGAGTTTCATTCTGTCGGCGATAAACCAAACCATTATAGGCGTCGCACTGTAAAACTCCGGGATTCAAAAGGGACAAAGACTGAAGCTTATTACAAAGGATCCAAGCTTGTAGTTAAACATAGTGAGCCACTAACATCAAAAGAGGTGGCAAATATAAGAGGCCGTAAATTCACACCAGGCTTGTTTGATACATGCACTGCAGGCTGCTCTAAGAAGTCCAGCAGAGCCATCACCCATCGCCGCAGAGCTAAAAATTGACGCCACAGAGTTCGTCCAGAGCCAGGCAACAAATCCCTACTTGTCTAGAAGCGAAGCAATGTCACAACCAAATAAGATTATTACTAGTTTTGGCTATTCCATATCCAAAAGTAGTCTTAGTGATGATGAGCAAACAGCTCTGCGTTCGGAGCTTACAATGACGCCCAAAGTGCCAGGTAACTTTGCCAAGGCTGTTGATAGCTTCCCGATCTATTCTGAGAGCCGCAGCCGTTTCTATCTGCCTCGCGCATATGCACTTGCAAAATATGGAAAAGCAGAGGCTAATTGGTTGCCGGATGGACTTGATATGCCTGCTGAAGTTATTGCACAAGGAGCACCATATGATTATCAAGAAGATATCATAACCAAGTGTGTTGATTCCATGCGTGGAGGGACTAATGGATTGCTGTGTGTGCCATGTGGCAAGGGTAAGACCTTTATGGCGTTGCATATTGCTGGTCGCTTGCACAAGCGCTTCTTGGTTATTGTGGATAAGGAGTTCTTGCTAGAGCAGTGGCGTGGTGAGATCAGCCGTGCATTGCCGGCAGCACGTGTTGGTGTGCTCCGCGGTCCGAAGCATGAGGTGGATCCAACGAAATTTGATATTACGCTCTGTATGCTTCAGACTTTGGTTCAGCGCCAATGGCCAGAGCATTTCTTCGCGGACTATGGTTTTGCGATCTTTGACGAGTGTCATCACCTCGGTGCTTCACACTTCTCGCGTGTTCTTCTCAAAGTGCAGGTTCCCTACATGTTGGGTTTATCGGCCACACCTCAGCGAGAGGATGGTATGATGCGCGTCTTTGAACAATTCTTGGGAACGCCAATTATATGGAACAAGCGACGGGAAGCAGATGAGACGGTGCAGGTGCGAGCAATACATTTCAAGCATACAGATGCAGAATATAATGAGGCACCATTGGACTGGAAGGGTGAAGTGGTTATGGCACGGCTTCTTACGCAGATTTTAGCATTCAAACCGAGAAATGATAAAATCTGCCAAGTGTTGGCAGAGCTTGCGGAAGATCCCAAACGCTACATCCTAGTTCTTAGCGAACGGAAGGCGCATTTGGCGGTTCTAGAGGACTTTCTCACTGAGCGCAAGGCATCCTTTGGTTACTATATCGGCGGCATGAAACAGACGGAACGAGAGGAGAACGCGGAGCAGAAACAGATTCTGTTAGCAACATACGCAATGGCCTCTGATGCCCTTAATATCAAGAAGCTAAATACAGTTATCTTAGCAAGCCCACGTAAAGCGATTGAACAAAGCACTGGGCGTATATTACGTATGCGTCCAGAAGAGCGTGAGGTCAATCCTATTATCGTGGATATTGTCGACTCGCATGGCACGTATCAGGGGCAGTGGCGAAAGCGTGCAACTTATTACAGGCAATGCAAGTATACATTTGTTGAGGAGGGGCGACCAAATACAACAGCCCCTGCACATAAGGCAGAGGCTAAGGTTGAAGAAGCAGATTTCTGTTTCTCAGATGAGGATGAAGCGTAGTGACATTTCATCCAGAGCACAACGACGATAACAAGTAGAATATTGTTTAGTGCTTACGACTGTGACGCTTGCTTCTACGTGTCTTTTTGCTAGATTTACGGCCCTTACGAGAACGGCGGCTCTTACTATGGCTTCGCCTAAGACCACCAGTCTGCTTGCAAGCAGCACTGATCTCAGCGGCACCTAGCTGATCCTGGCGGAGGATAGGAACTATATTGCCACCTGCTGCCTGGGGCACAAGTTCGGGAACATTTGTATAGACAGTCTTTGGCACCTCATAACCAGCCTGGTAGCTGGCAGGGGAAGCAGTGATAGTCGGGGGGTAGTTGATAGGAGCAGGGCTGAGAACAGCACCACCCGTTTGATTACGGTTAAACGCAGTGCATGTCTCGCCACGCATACCGACTACTGCAGCATATTGATTGGGATTATATGCTTGACCAACCATCTGAGGTGAAAGATCAAATGTGTAGCGACCACCGCGCTGCTTCTTGCTGCGACGTGCAGTTTTGCGACCACGACGTTTGCCCCTGCGGGAGCCACCGCTCATACCAGGGAGACCAGCTTGACCAGGATTCACCATTGGGCGTGCCGCAGCGCCGCACCCAACATCATTTACAACAGGATATGCATTATTTAAGGGAATGCTAGGAAGGAGCGGTCCTGCAAGACTATAGACGGTGGAACCACCGCCATGCATATTTCTCTTACGAGATTTTACGCCAGCATTATTCGCCATTTCTGTTACTAGTTAATAAATTAGTGTAGCATACGGCCGGAATTACTTTACACTAAGCACTTCATAACGACCGAAGCCTACATTCCAGCGCACGCTAACAGAAACTCTATCCTTCCCACTATTTGCTAGCGCACTCCGAATTGCCTGACTTACAGTTAGTTTCTGAATTGCAGGCTGTCCTGCATCTTCACCATCTGCATTCCAAAGGCGATATGCCTCTGGACCCATTCGCACAGGATCCTTGCCAATAAGGAGTTCAGTTGCTGTTGTGATTCCTGTATTTTTAACGGTAACATCGTATTGTTTAATACTAGCTATCTTTACTTCTTCTGTAGCATTGGTCGCTTCCGCTGCAGCCGGCATACCAAAAATACGCAAGGAACGCGCCCCCGCAGCCTCTGGCTGGATCCAGACAATAGGACCAGACAGATCAGTCGTGGCCGCCTCGTGCAAAGGCTTCGCATCCATTAGTTCCAAAGTAAAACCCTGAAACTCGGTATCCTGAGAAATCTTCTCAACAATCTTCCCAAGCTCATTCCAGCGTTCTGAAAAATTCATATTCTTCCACATATTCTTCCCACCAAACTTATACACATCATGTATTACTAGACGCTCTTCACGCGGAATCCAGAAAGCACCCAGAGCACAGAACGGCAGCCCTGCCGAGACACGTAGGCGTAGTGTTGAAGTTCGGCCCTTACGCAAATCAGTGAAGAAGATTCGGTTATTATCAATCCAAAGCACACCACCAATAGAAAGTTCTGGAAAGTTTGTCACATATCCACCCTCAGCAAGAGAACTCATAATGTTTGCAGGTTGTTGCTTGGAGTATGAAATGTTCTGAACTGGAGTCCAGGCATGGCCGAATTGATACTCAGGAGAATAAGTCTTACGCTCATTCTCCTGAAAATCAGTCTCTTCTAGCATAGTCATTGCCTGCGGCTTGAATTTGTGCCGAACCGCAGCCATCGTAGTTAATTTCCCTAATTTCTACATGTCGCCCTCGCCTTAGGCACCTTAAAATCCGGAATAATTAGTGGCCATAGTAGTATCATTAGCATATATACCAGGCATTACCTCGCCTCCTGCAATAGCCATCTCTGCATTAAACATTCGCACTTGCTGCAGCTGACTTGGGTCTGGATGCCCTGCAATACCTGATTGCATAGCTAGTTCAGTATCAACATTGGGCGGTGCAGGACGGAATGCACGGTCAGGGTATCGCATTCTTTCTGGCATTTCAGAGGATTCATAGTTTTTCATCTCTGGATCAATAGGTTCTTCTTGTTGATAATAGACAACCTCGTCAGGATTTGCAGCCTGATTCGGTGGGTTGGGGCCACTGGGCGCAGTTTCATTATCCTCAGACTGGAAACGGACATGACGAATAGGGACTACAGGAGCCGGAGTCTGCACCACAAATCCCTCTTTTTCAGATGCAACAATAACAGATACATTGTTCTTCCAATAAACAATGCCGAGATATGCAATAAAAATTGCCGCTAAGATTGCAATACCAATATAATTAGAAACCATCTGAATTTCATAATGAAAAACATTTGTTGATTTTCACTCACTATACACAAAGAGGGATAGACATTAGCGGCATACTGAGATGATTTTTCTTATGTGAGTGCATATCCTTCTTAGGGCCCCTGACAGGTAGTGATAGTGGGATTGATTGTCGGTGTTCTGATTTCTTTTTACTTTGATTAGTAATATTTTGATTAGTATTAATTAATTTATGTGTTACAACAGGTGTATTATCCGACGTATGTGTTTGACGTAGATACTCGCCAATCATCACATAATCTGGATTATTTGTTAAACCAACTTCCATCTCATATACAACTGCTGGTCCAGAAGGCGGGCACCATCCAATAGGTGCCTCTTGAATAACTTCACTATTTGCACCTCTTTCTAGAAAATGATATGCAGTCATCTTACCACCAGGGTAACCGTATACAATTGCATCTCCGTAATCCCATACTTTCCATGTTTGCCTACAAATAGAACTTATCAAATCATCAGCTTTTTGTGCAGTATAGGTATATGTTATCTGTTTTCCCATTTTTATTTGTATAAGGCAAAACTCCCTGGTATAAATTTGACAAAGGCATTTAAGCGCCTGCCGATGTTACCAATCAAAGAAATGCCAACTGTATCAGTTCATGCTCTCATCTTGACAACTCAGGGGGATATCAAGTCAGCCAAGATTAGTCTCGGCACTGGCGAGAAAATCCCTAGTGTCGAGTCTATTATGAAATATTATAGGCGCAAAGTTGCCCCTACACCCCTATGCGTCTATCCATATGGAATTATTCAGCTGCATCTCTATGGTTATAAGGAGGGGAAAGCAGGACAGGAAAATAAACATGAGCTTCCACCCCCTCATGATAAACTAGCTATCTTTGGCGATATCGCACTCATTGCAGTTCGCAATGGCGATCCAATTCCCTTCTCAACTGAAGAGTATCAAGAGTTCTACAATCGGCAGTTTGGTGGATTTGATTCTGATGGTGAAGGCGAGGATATGAGTGACGATGAGCTTGATTCAGAAGCTGAACAGGAAGAGGAAGCCGTTGAAGACGACGCGCCTGAAGGGGACGATTCGGATGATAGTGACGATGACTCAATTGTAGTTGGCGACGATGATGATGAGGCTCCGCAGGAGCCTGAGCCAAAAGTTGTAGCGCGGGCGAAGGCAAAGAAGCCTGCTTCAAAGCAGGGATTCCAGCTAACAAAATCCGAAGTATCTTTAACTGAAGCAGATGTTGATGATCAGAGCATTCCACTACGTGCGCTAGTTCTCAAGCGATTCCAGGCAATTGACTACTTGTCCGCCCTGCCATCAGATGATATTATTCAGATGGAAAAAGAGATTTATCTCCGTGCTATTCGTGATGCAGCGAAGAAAAGTATTATAGCACATTGGCGTAATCCAGTATTTGCCGAGTTCTATAAAATCCATGCACGCACAAATTACGTTCATCTAACGACAATCCCGTATATTCGTGAAAGTATCCTCTCGCTTAAATTCACCCTAAGTGACCTTCCCTACTTGTCTCACTATACCGTAAATCCAGATGGTTGGCATGAACTACAGGAGAAACAGCGTATCAGGGAAGAGAAGGAGCTCAGTGGTAATGCTCATATGGCTACTGAGCGATTCAAGTGTCGCAAGTGTAACATGCGTCGTTGCACATACTATCAGCTGCAGACACGTTCAGCAGATGAACCCATGACTACATTCATCACATGTTTGAACTGTAAGAATGAGTGGAAACAGTAAGCCCCCCATCATAAATATCTTAGCTAGTGATAAGTGGTGCTATGCTTGCTCTCCCGGTTACATCATCAAATCTTTATGATAGAGAAATTATACTTCTGAATATCATAAAGAATCGCGAAAAGAAATCATCGTCATTAAAACTCTCAAAAACATGTAGGGATGCGTTTTCATACGAGGAAAAAGCGAAAACTCGGCAATCATCCAATTATCCAGCTAAAGAAATCAATAAAGCCAGGTGATAATTTTTACGATCATGTTAATTCAATATGGGCGTCTTCTGCTAGAATCTCCCCAATCCACAACTCTGTAGGAGCTAGTCAAGATTTACAAGATAATATTGATGAGTGTATAATACAACATATAGATAAATTACATTTTCATAAAACAACACGTAGGGATGATCATAA
>JACCDG011010871.1_pt1 | contig 47339 bp, 38 predicted proteins | sample 7442471 | NCBI WGS metagenome assembly JACCDG01 (sample SAMN15323444, study PRJNA562643) | freshwater metagenome | isolation source: river surface water | place: USA:Blue River Watershed | collected 2017-08-17
CCATCATCGACTTGAAGGTCGAGCCCGGTGCCGCGGTCAAGAAGGGGCAAATCATCGCGGAGCTGGAGAGCGACAAGTCGGTCTTTGAATATGAGTCGCCCTGCGACGGTGAACTCGTGGCGGTGCGTTGTCGGGCGGGTGACATTGTCCCGAGTGGAGGACCGTTCCTGCGCATCCGGACGGCGGACGTGTCCCTGCAGCATCTGAAATCTCCTGAAGGTGAGGCGCCGACCGCGGGTGCCAGTGTGCCGCGTAGCGTTCCGTCGGCTGTCACCGCGCCGGTCGTGGCGCCCGTCGCCGCGGCACCGAAAGCGGTCGCGGTTCCCGTATCGACGTCACCTGCTGCGCCCCTGGCGACTGCCCGCGGCGGCGCGGGTCCGGGATGGACGCCGCGAGCGCTTAAGCTGGCGCAGGATGCCGGGCTCGATCCGGCGACCCTGACCGATGTGCCGGCGACCGGCCCAGGTGGGCGGGTTTCGGGCGATGACTTTGCTCAGTACCTTCAGCGTCGCGGAGCAGGAGCGGCGGCACCTGCGACTGCCGGATCCTCGGGTGCCGCGGCGCCGGCCCTGTCCGACACCGTGTGCATCGCCGGCGTCGGCTATGCGGTGCCGAAGAACATCCGGCCGACGAGCGAGATCCTGAAGGCCTTTCCGGACCGGACTGAGGAGGAGATGATCAAGCTCACCGGCATCAAGGAGCGCCGGTACGCCGACGGCGACGAGACGGCAACGAGTCTGGCGGTGACGGCGGTGCGGCGTGCGCTGGAGCAGTCGGGAACGCCGCTCGACGAGATCGACGGCATCATCATGGCGACGATCATCCCGGACCAGCCGGTGCCGGCGATGGCGAGTGCCTTGGCGCGCGAGCTGGGCATTCCTGGCGTATTTGCGTTCGATCTGAACGCGGCCTGTTCCGGATGGCTGTATGCGCTTGAGGTGGGACGCTCGCTCATTTGCGGCGGCTCCGCGCGCAGCTTGATTGTCGTGACGGCGGAGTTGCTGTCGCGCATCACTAATCCGACGGATCACGAGACCGCGTTCCTGTTCGGTGACGGAGCTGGAGCGGCGATTCTCTCGCGTGCGCCGGGTGGACATCGGCTGCACCGCATGGCGCTGGCCGGCGACGCTACGCAGTTCACGGCGATTCAGCGGCGTGGCGGCGGTGCGTTGCGGCCCTTCCCGGAGCCGGGTGGCAAGGACCGGGCGGACTTCTACCTGCAGATGAACGGGGCGATGGTCTTCAAGAGTGCCGTGGTCGCGTTTGCGGACCAGATCGAAGCCACGCTCAAGCGTCACGGATTGCGTCCCGAGGACATCGCCTGGGTGGTGCCGCACCAGGCGAACGAGCGGATCCTGCGCGCGGTCAGCAAGCGCGTCGGCATTCCCTTCGAGAAGGTCGTGATGACGATTGACCGTTACGGCAACACCAGCGGCGCCTCGGTTTCGATGGCGCTCGGGTGGGCGGCGCAGGAAGGCATCTTCCAGCCCGGAGACCGCATCATTTTCTGCAGCGTCGGGGCAGGCCTGACCTTCGCCGGCGGCCTGCTCGTCTGGTGACGACGCGCCGCGCCGAGCGGGTGGTCAGCGGTTCTGCAGTTCGTACGCGAGCACGCTGACGGCGTACGTCGCGGCCGTCTCGCAGCGCAGCACCAGCGGTCCGAGCGTGATCGGAACGAAGCCGCAGGAAGCGCTTGTGCTCATCTCGGCGGGAGTGAAGTCCCCCTCGGGACCGATGAGCCAAAGCACGCGTTGCGGTGCACGACCGTGCTGTGACCGGAACTCCGCCAAGACCTCGCGCAGGGGGCGCGCGCCCGGCTGCAGTGAGGCGATCAGCTTCAAGTCGTCGGTGCGCTTCGACTGCATGAAGGCCATCGCGGTCTGCACCGGGAGGATCTCGGGGAGCCAGGGATTGCCGCACTGCTTCGCGGCCTCGAGTGCGGCCAGCCTCCACTTCTCCGACTTGCGATCCTGCCGGTCGGAATCGAGGTGGACCTGGGTCCGCTCGCTCTCAAGCGGGACGATCGCGGCGACGCCGAGCTCGGTCGCCTTGCGCACGATCGCATCCATCGTGGGCCCCTTGGGCAGCGCCTGCCCCAGCGTGATGGAGTAAGGCAGCGGCTTGGCTTGTTGATGAAACCGGACCGCGAGCGTGGCGGCGCGGCGGTCATCGCACACGAGTTCCCCGATCCACTCGCGGCCGCGCCCGTCGAAGGCCACGACGGTATCGCCGCGGCGGGCGCGATTGACCGAGACGAGATGGTGCGACTCGTCGGCCGAGAGCTGGATCTCAGTCGGCTCGGTGGAAGCCGGCTGGCAGAAGACGCGGAAGTCGGGCATGGGTCAGCGTGCGGGAGCGGTGGGAACGGCGAGGCTCTCCCACTTGGTGGCGCGAGCCTTCAAGTCGGGATGGGAAACCCAGAGATGCCACACGACCGCCTGGAACGCCTCGGCGTGCGGCGTGATCGCTTCCGGATTCACGGTCGGGATCAGCACGCAGGCATGGGCGGCCTTGGCCGTGTAGCCCCCGTCCTTGCCGACGATGCCGATGATGCGGCAGCCCACCTGCTGGCCGAGTTGCAGCGCCTCCACGAGATTGGGCGAGACGTTCCGCTCGAGGCTGCCCCCGCCGACGGAAAAAACGAGCAGCAGATCGCGGCTCGTGAGCCGCGAGCCCCGGAGCCACTCCGCGAACACGCTCGCCCAGCCCTCGTCGTTGGTGCGCGCGGTCAGTTCGGACACATTATCGGTGGGTGCGTAGGCCTCGATCCCGGCGATCTTGCGGAAGTCATTCACGGCATGCGACGCGTTGGCTGCGCTGCCGCCGACGCCCAAGATGAAGAGCCGGCCCCCGCGAGCGCGGACCTCGACCAGTTCGCGCACGCAGGCCTCGCAGGCGGCGGTGTCGATCAGTGAGGCGATCTGGACAGTTTCCTGGAGATGGCGGGCGGAGGCATTCATGGACGGAAAAGGGAAGGGGAGGATTGAGGACGAGGAGGTGTTCAGTGCACGGACGTGCGTAGGTGAGCGTCGAGCTCCTGCAAACCGGTCGGCGACCCGATCTCGTAAAAGCGTTCGGCGATCAGGTGGCCGGCGAGTTGTCCGCGCGCGGCGAGCGCCTGTTGCACGTCGGCAAGATCGACGGCCGCGTCGCGCGGGTAGCCGTCGAAGGCTTCGGCGCGGAACGCCCCCAGCCCGTAGTCGACATGGTGCATGGCGGCGGTGGGTTGACGCTTGTTGTAGGCGACGATGCGCCCTCCGGCAAACTCGACATTGCTGCGTTCGAAGAGCCCGCGGTTCTCGTACACGGTCATCAGTCCCGGTGCACCCGATCGCAGGAAGTCGTCCCCCACGGCGCGGTAGTCCACCGGCAGGTAGCTGTCGCCATACAGGACGTAGAAGGCCGGTCCCAGCGTCGGCAACGCGCGGATCAGCGCGCCGGCGGTGCCGAGCAGCTTCGGCCCATCGAAGCAGTAGTCGAGGCGGAGGCCGAAGGCGGAGCCCGAGCCGTAGCGCTCGACGACCTGTTCCCCGAGGTGCCCGAGGCACAGGACCACGCGGTGCAGGCCGGCGGCGGCGAGCAGGCGGAGTTGGTGGTGGAGAAACGGCTCGCCGGCGACCTCGACGAGCACCTTGGGGATGCGCTCGGTGATCGGCCGCAGGCGGGTCGCGAGTCCTCCGGCGAGGAGCGCGACGGGCAGGTCAGCGGCGTTCATGGCGGCGGGCGGATCAATTCTGAGCCACGACCTTCGTGCCCTCGAAATCGAAGCGGAAGCGCACCTCCTGAAGTCCCTCGGCGCGGAGCGCGCGGCGCAGACGAGCCTTGTCGACCGCGTAGAACAGCAGGAAGCCGCCGCCCCCGGCACCGATGAGCTTTCCGCCCAGCGCGCCGTTGTCCATGGCGAGACGGTACCACCGATCGATCGGGCCGTTGCTCATGCCCGGGCTGCGCTCCCGCTTGCGCTGCCAGTGCACATCCATGAGCCGTGCGAACTCGGGCAAGTTGCCCGACTCGAGGGCGGCGAGGGATTCGAGGCCAAGGCGCTTGGTGAAGTGGAGATTCTCCAGCATGTCGGGATCCGCGCGCTTGGAGCGCTCGTTCTGATCGCGCAGCAGATTGGACGCGCTGCGCGTGAAGCCCGTGAAGAACAAGAGCAGGTTGTCCTCGAGGGTGAACTGCGTGTCCTCGGAGAGGGCGACCGGCCGGTAGGTGACGCGCCCGTCGGGATGGAACGTAAAGGCCGTGATCCCGCCGATCGCCGCGATGTACTGGTCCTGCTTCCCGATCGGTTCGCCGAGGCGATCGAGTTCGATCGTGCACGCCTGCTCCGCGAGCTCCGCCGGAGAGTGCAGCGTGTGCTGCGCGGTGTGCAGCGCCTTCAGCAGGGCCGTGGTGAAACTCCCCGAGCTCCCCAAACCCGTGCCGCCGGGAATGTCCGCCATTGACGTGAGCTCAAGCTGGGGAGCGGTGACGCCGACCAGCTTCAGGGCCTCGCGCACGATCGGGTGCTCGACCTGGTCGACGCTGGCGACGCGCTCGAGCCGAGAGTATTTCACGATGATCTCCGGCTGGAACGTGCGGTGGTGGGTGATGTAGACGTACTTGTCGATCGCGCCGGCCACGAGGAAGCCGCCGTGCTCGCGGTAGTACGACGGGAGATCCGTGCCGCCGCCGCCGAGGGAAATGCGCAGGGGAGAGCGGGTGATGATCATGAAGAAGTGGGTGAGCCGGAGCCGGGTGCGCTCAAGCGGTAGACTTCCTCCACCACCCGCAGCGTGCGAAGTCCCTCCGCGAGACCGGGCGATGGCTCGCGGCCCGTGCGGATGTCGTCGATGAACGCGGCGGACTCGCGTTCCCACGAATCGTCGCCGCGCGGAAATTCCCAGACCGTGGTGTCCGGCGGCCCCATCTCCGGACGCATGCGATAGTACGTCAGGCGCTCGACCCCGTAACTGCCGCCGAGCCCGTCAATCGCCAGCTTCCCGGTGCGCCCGTAGAGCTCGAGGGAGAAGAGATTCTTCCACTCGGTGCAGCTCACGTGCAGCCACGCCGTTTGACCACCCGCGGTGCGCAGCGAAACGAAGGCGTTGTCGTCGACCGGCATGTTCCAGAAGTACGTCGCCACGTGTCCCTCGACACGGCTGAAGTCGCCGAGGAACCAACCGGCGAGGTCGATCACGTGTACTCCTTGATCGATCAACTCGCCTCCGCCCGAGAGGGCCGGATCGGCGCGCCACTCGCGTTCGTAACCGATGCGTCCCCCGTGGCCGTAGCGGGCGCGAAGGAACATCAGCGGCCCGATCTCGCCGGCGTCAACGATCTCGCGCGCGCGGCGCAGGGCCGGGTGAAACCGGTGATTGTAGCCCAGCCGCACGCGCGCTCCGGAGGCGGCGGACGCGGCGGCGACGGACTCGAGTTCGCGGACGCTGATGGCACCGGGCTTTTCGAGCAGGACGTGGAGCCCGAGGCTCGCGGCGTCGCGGGCGATTTCCGCGAGGGATGCGTGCGGCGTGGCGACTACGGCGGCGGCGACACCGGGCAGCCGGAGCGCCTCGGCCGCCGCCGTGCGCACGGCGCAACCGGGGAAGTGCTTGGCGACGGACTCCGCCCGCGCCGCATCCCGGTCGCAGACGGCGACGATGCGGACGCCGGCGATCCGGGCGAGCGCGGCGGCGCGCCGGGCGCCGATGAGCCCGCAGCCGATCACCGCGATGCCGAGGGAGGAAGAGTCTGCCATGGACTGATGCGAGCTTCCCTGCTCCGGGGTGCTTCCGGCAAGGCCCAAGTGGGAGCGGCGGGCCGTGAAGATGGACTTACGCCGGCGGGGCGCCCCAGTCGCGGCCCCGCTCGGCCGGGGTGATCCGTCGCAGCGTGAAACAGTCGCTGTTTGCCAGCTCCGCGGCGTGCTGGCCGAGCGTCGGCCATGGATCCCACGGGGCACTGAGCAGACGGCCGGTGATTCCGTCGCTCTCGGCCGACAGCAACCACCGCAGGAGCGCCAGGGCCCGTTCGGCTGGGGCACTGCCGGCGGCCTTCGCCCGCAGGGCCGCCGCGTGCTCAGCCGCGCCGGCCCGCTCGGGGCCGAGGGCGATGACCTCATCGAGCATCGGCGTGGCGATGGCTCCCGGAGCGACTGCGTTGATGTCGAAGAGGGCAGACGGATTCTCCGCCGCAATGGTTTCGACCAGCCGGACGACCGCGGTCTTGGCCACCCCGTAGGCGGAGAAGCGTGGGCGAGGCTGGGTGGCGCCACCGCCGGAGAAGCAGATGATCTTGCCGCGGTGCGGACTCGACCGCACCCGCCCGTGCAGGGCGCGAATCGCGTGGAACGTACCGTGGAGATTCACGTCCACCGTCTCGGCCCAGCGCGCGGGATCGGCCTCCAGCGCGGGGGCGACCTCGCCGATGCTCCCGGCAGCGCAGATCAACGCGTCGATGGACGGCCAGTCCCGCGCGACGACCTCGGCGGCGGCGTGGACCTCGTCCCATGCGCCGACGTTGACGCGCGCATGGCGGAAACGCCCGCCGTGGGCGGAGGCGAACGCGGACTGGTCGGACCGGGCCCAGCCCCAGACCTCATGACCGCGTGCCAGCAAGTCGCTGGCGGCGGCGCGCCCCAGTCCGCTGCTGGAGCCGGTGATGACAACGCGCATGGTTTGGAGAAGCGGTTGAAGGTGGAGCAGCTTGGGTTTCCGGTCTTACGCCGAGTGGCGGGACTCGTAGACCCAGCGATTGGCCTCGAGCCAGCGCAGCGTGCGGACCAAGCCCTCGCGGATCGTGCAGGCGGGTTTCCACCCGGTGGCTTGGATTTTCCGCGTGTCGAGAAAGATGAAGGGATTGTCGCCCACCCAGCCCCGATCGCCTCCGGTGTAGCGCAGCTCCGGTTGCAGGCCAAGCGACGTGCAGAGCGTGCGCACGCTGTCGTTCACCTCGACGTATTCCGGTGTGCCGAGATTGTAGACCTGCGTCCGGTGCTTCGCCTCGCGGGCGGTGGCGAGTGTGACCACGCGCTGGATCGCGCTGATGCAGTCGCCCACGTAGAGGTAGCTCTTGCGCTGGCGTCCATCGCCGAGGATGCGCAGCCAGTCGGGATGTTCGAGCAGTTGGCGGTAGAAGTCGAAGACGTGACCGTGCGTGTAGCGCTCGCCGAGGATGGAGACGAAACGGAAGATGTAGGCCTCGTCCAGCTGTCCGCCCTCGGCGTAGGCCGAGATCAACGCCTCGCCCGCGACCTTCGAAGCCGCGTAGAGCGAAGTCTGGATCGGAAACGCATCGGTCTCCGGAGTGGGGCGGTCGGGCGTGACGAGGGCCTCGCCGTAGACCGAGCCGGTGGAGGAAAAGACGATGCGGCGCACGCCGGCGGAGCGCATTGCCTCGAGCACGTGGAACGTGGCGATCGTGTTCTGCTGAAGATCCTTGTCGGGATGGTTCCAGCCATCGCGCACATCGGCGTTCGCGGCGAGATGGTAGACGATGTCGCAACCCCGCATCGCGGCGGCCATGCCCTCGCGGTCGAGCGTGTCCCCGCGCACCAGCTGGAAGCCGGGCGAGGCGAGCGCCGGCGCGAGAAAGCGCTCCTGGCCGGTGGAGAAATTGTCCCAGCCCACGACGGAGGAACCTCCGGCGAGCAGGTGGTCGACGAGATTGGAGGCGATGAAACCGGCGGCACCGGTGACGAAAGCGCGCTGCATGACGTCACGCTGGGCGGCGGAGGCCGGGAAGGCGACGTCGAAACCATCGTCCGAATCACTAGACGCTGATCCGGAGCCGCGCCCCCCGCAGTGGCGTGGGATGACTTGGGGCGCGTCTGCGCGCCTCGAATGATGTAGGCCACTCAGCAAGGTTGCGCTTGGGTACGCCTTGCGCTTGCCTCCCCCGTTCTCATGACGGCACCCGTTTCCCCGCGACGCCACCGGGTCTCAGGGGTCTGTCCGCCCGCCCGGGCGGCGGTCCTCGACGGCCTTCTGTGCGCACATCCGGCGCCGGTGTGGCTGGTGGTGCTCGCGGAGGCGCGGGCGGCGGAGCAGTTGACTGAGGACCTCGTGTTCATGCGCGCTGCGAGCGGTGCCGGCGCGGCGCTGGAAGTCCTGTACTTTCCGGAAGGCATGCCGGACGGGCGGGACATGCGCGAAGCGTTTTCGGTGTCGGCGGACCGGCAGACCGTGCTCTCCCGGCTGCGGGCGAGGCGTTCGGCGCCGGCGGGTGCGCCGCCCTCGGGGGGATCGACGCTGGTGGTGGTGACCACTCCGGCCGCGCTGGCGCAGCCGGTGCCGGCGCTGGAGGCATTCGCGGAGCGCGAGGTTACCCTGCAGCGCGGCCAGCGGCAGGGATTTCAGGCGCTGCTCGAGCGACTGCGGGAACTCGACTACGATTGCGAGGCGGTGTGCGAGTCGCCGGGCCACTACGCGATCCGCGGCGGCATCATCGACGTGTATCCCATCACGGCGTCGGAGCCGTACCGGCTGGATTTCTTTGGGGACGAGATCGAAGAGATCCGTGCCTTCGATCCCGTGACGCAGCGGTCGGGTGCGTCCGTGGAGACGATCGCTCTTTCGGCCTCCCCGCGGCTGCGCCTCGCAACCTCGCAGACCGGCCTCGCGGATTACCTCCCGCGTGGCGCGGCGCAACTGGCGCTGATTGAACCGGCGGGGCTCGATTCGGAGTGGAGCGCGCTGGCGAGGGACGGGTGGGTCGGACTCGATCCGCTCCTCGGGCGCATGGGAGGAATCTTCGGGGTCAGCGACCTCGACGAAGCGGCTGCGCTGCTGGAAGGACCCGAGATCGAGGAAAGTACCTGGGATACGGACAGTCTCGTGCATCACCGCGCGTACCCGGACGATCGTCTCGTGGCGCAGGATCGCCTCCTCGCGGAAGTGGAAGCGCGGCGGGAGTTCCTGGAGCGGGTTCGCGAGTGGAGCCGGATCGGCTACGCGGTGGCCTTCGTGGTTTCGAAGGAAGGTGAGGAACAGCGTGCGAAGGAGATCCTCGAGGAGGAGGGCTTCTCTCCGAAACTGCGGCCCGTCTGGTTCCGCGGGACGATCAACGAAGGCTTTCGCATCACCTTCCGTGGGGAGGTGGGTGCGGTGGGTTCGCCGCGCCTCGCGTGGCGCGGGCTCGCCTCGGAGCGTGGCCTGGTGGTGGTCACGGAGACCGAGCTTTTCGGCCGGCAGCGGTCGAGGCGCGTGGGCGGCACCCGGCGTGCGCAGGCGCAGCGTGCGCAGGTGGATCAGCTCTTGGATTTCTCGGAGCTGGTTGAAGGGGATTTCGTCGTGCACCTCCAGCATGGCGTGGCGCTGTACCGCGGCCTGACGAAGCTCGAGACGGCGCAGGGCCTGCGCGAAGTGATCTCGCTGGAGTTCGACGATCACGTCACCCTTCACGTCCCGCTGACCGAGTCCCACCTGATCAGCCGCTACGTCGGCCTGTCGAAGACCCGGCCGCAGCTGGGCCGCATCGGTTCGGGCCGGTGGGAGAAGACGCGGCAGGCGGCGGAGCGGGCGACGGTGGACTTGGCGGCGGAGCTCCTACGGATCCACGCAGCGCGGGAGGCGCAGCCCGGTTTCTCGTTTCCGCCGGACAATGCATGGCAGAAGGAATTTGAAGCCTCCTTTCCCTACACCGAGACCCGGGATCAGTTGCGGGCGATTGAGGAGGCGAAGGCCGACCTGGAGCGGGCGCGGCCGATGGACCGGCTGATCTGTGGTGACGTCGGCTTTGGCAAGACGGAGGTGGCCATCCGCACCGCGTTCAAGGCGGTGCAGGGTGGCCGGCAGGTTGCGGTGCTGGTACCGACCACGGTGCTCGCGCAGCAGCACATGAACACCTTCCGCGAACGCATGGCGGGGTATCCGGTGGCGGTGGAGATGGTCAGCCGCTTCCGTTCTCGCGCGGACATTGCGAAGATCCTGCAGGCGACGGCGGCGGGACAGGTGGACATTCTCGTCGGCACCCATCGGCTGCTGCAGCGTGATGTCGTATTCAAGGAACTGGGACTCGTGGTCATCGACGAAGAGCAACGCTTCGGGGTAAAGCACAAGGAACGCTTCAAGAGCCTCCGGGCGACGGTCGACGTCCTCTCGATGAGCGCGACCCCGATCCCGCGCACGCTCTACATGGCGATGACCGGGGCGCGGGACATGAGCGTGATCGAGACGGCCCCGACCAACCGGCACCCGATTCAGACGATCGTGAAGACCTACGACGAGAAAGTCGTGGTGGACGCGATCCGTCACGAGCTGCGGCGCGGCGGTCAAGTATTCTACCTACACAATCGCGTACAGACGATCGACCTCGTGGCGGCGCGCCTTCGGGAGCTACTGCCGGACGTGCGCATCGGCGTCGGACACGGGCAGATGGAGGCGGATGAGCTGGAAGAGCGGATGACGGAGTTCGTCGCCGGTAAGCACCAGGTCCTCGTCTGCACGACGATCATCGAGAGCGGGATCGATATCCCGAACTGCAACACCATCATCATCGAAGGCGCGGACCGCTTCGGACTCTCGCAACTCTATCAACTGCGTGGCCGGGTGGGGCGCTTCAAACACCAGGCCTACGCGTATCTTCTCCTCCACCGCCACACGCGCCTCGTCGAAGTGGCGCGGCAGCGGCTGGCGGCGATGAAGTCGCATAGCCAACTTGGCGCCGGCTTCCGGATCGCGATGCGCGACCTCGAGCTTCGCGGCGCCGGCAATCTTTTGGGGGCCGAGCAGAGCGGGCACATCGTCGGTGTTGGCTTCGAGCTCTATTGCCAACTTTTGCGACAGTCAGTAGCTCGCCTGAAAGGTGAAAAGCAAGCGGCGGCGATCCGGGCGACCGTGAAGCTCGATTTCGTCTTCGTCGGCGAAGGCGATCCCGCACCGCCGGAGCGAGCGAGGGCGACGCGGCACGGCGAGGGCTATGCGGCCCTCACGGAGCAGGAGCGCGAGGAAAGCGGGGCCATCGAAGTGGCTCGCATCCAGGCCCGCATCCCGACGACTTACGTGTCCGAGACCCGGCTGCGCATCGACCTCTACCGACGCTTGGCCCTGGCGGAGGATCCGAAGCAACTCCGAGAAATTGAAAACGAACTGCGCGACCGCTTTGGAAAGTTCGGTCCTGAAGTGGCGGCGCTCTTTTTGGTGACGGAGATCCGGGTTCGGGCGGAACAAAAGGGCATTGTGTCCGTCGAAACCGAGTCCAACCGCCTCAAATGCCTTCGCTCCAGTGGCCGACGGGATGACTTTGTGATGCTGGGATCGAGGTTTCCGCGGTTGACCAGTACCAAGCCCCTTCTACGGTTGAAGGAGATTATCGTCTTTTTGAACAATTTGCCCCGCCCATGACGCTGGTTCGTAACGGTTCGTTGTCCTTTCTCCTGAGCGCCCGGGTTGCGGTCGTTGCCTTGACCCTTGTGCTGGCGGACTCGCTCCGCGCGCAGGCCAAGGCGCCGGCCGACGGGTTGGACCTGCGCTTTGCCAACGGCATCGCCGCGATCGTGGAGTCCAAGGTGATCACGGTGGAAGACATCCGCCGGGAGATTGCGCCCTTGGTTCCGGAAGTGCAGCGCGAGTCGCGCAATGAGCAGGAGTTCAACCAGAAGCTTGAGGCGCTGCAGGACGACATCATCCAGAACCTCATCGACCGGGAACTCATCGTGAAAGAGTTCCGCAAGGACGAGAAGCGGCGCATCCCGGAGAGCTACGTCGACAACCAGATCGCGGAGACGCAGATCAGTCAGTTTGACGGCGACCGCTCGAAGTTCCTCGCTTACCTCCGGAGCCGCGGCAAGACGCTGCGCGAGTACCGGAAGGAAGTGGAGGAGGACATCATTTACGGCTACATGCGGCAGCAGCAGCGCAAGTCGCAGAGCACGGTGAGCCCGGTGAAGATCGAGACGTTCTACAACGAGAACAAGGAACGTTTTTTCCAGGAGGACGAAGCGCACCTTCGCCTGATCCAAGTCTCGCGTACCGGTGCGACGGACGCCGATCTGAAGGCGCGGGCGCAGGCCGTGCATGAGCGCCTCAAGGCTGGGGAGAAGTTCGAGGACGTGGCCCGTGAAGTCTCGCAGGACTCGCGTCGTGGCAAGGGGGGGGACTGGGGCTGGCAGAAGAAGTCGGATCTCAAGGCTGAGTTCAGCGAGCCCCTCTTCGCCCTGAAGAAAGGCGAGTTCACTCCGCCGATCCTGACCCCTGAGGGAGCGTTTCTCCTGTACGTTGAGGACCGGCGCTATGCGGGCATTCAGTCGATTGACGAAGTTCGCGACCAGATTGAGCGGATCCTCATCCAGCAGAGCGCTCGCCAGTCGCAGGAGCGCTGGCTGGAGCGGCTGCGCCGCAACGGTTACGTGAAGCACTTCTGAGCGGTCGAGCTTCCTCGAGCCGCCGGGTGAGACGGCGAGGATGACCGCCGCCGGGTGCGTGCCTACACCCCCTCTCATGAACGTCGGTATCCTCGGACTGGGATTGATCGGGAGCATCTGGGCTCGGCATTACGATGCCGCCGGAAAACTGGCGGGCGTGTGGAATCGCACCGCACAGCCGGACTTTCCGCTCTGGAAGTCGTCTCCTGAAGCCGTGGCAGCGGCGGCGGACGTCGTGCAGATCGTGGTGGCTGACCCGCCGGCGGTGCGCGACCTCTTGAATCGCATCCTGCCCGCGTTGGGTCCCGGTAAGATCGTCGTGCAGTCCAGCACGATCGACCCCGGCGCGAGTGCGGAGTTCGAGGCGCTGGTGGCGAGCCGGGGGGCGCGTTACCTTGAGGCGCCCTTCACCGGCAGCAAGCCGGCGGCGGAACAGCGGCAAACCGTGTACTACCTCGGTGGCGACCGTGGACTCATCGCGGAGCTCGACCCCCTGCTGGCCACGGTGTCCGCGCATCGCTTCGTGATCGGCTCCGCGCCGCAGGCAGCATCGCTGAAACTGGCGATGAACCTGAACATTGCTGCGCAGATGGAAGCGCTGAGCGAGGCCCTGACCCTCGCGCGGCGGGCGGGCATCGATGATGACGTTTTCTTTGCGGCGTTGGGCAAGAACGCCAGCTACTCCGGCGTGACCAAGCTCAAGGAGCCGAAACTGCGGACGGGTGACTTCAGCCCGCAGTTTTCGGTCAAGCACATGCTCAAGGACCTCCGCCTCGCCTCGCGCATCAACGGATGCGAGGATTTCCCGGTGCTTGATACCGTGCGGGACCGGCTGGCGATGGCCGACCGTGCCGGATTCACGGACGAGGACTTCTGCAGCCTGATCAAGCTCTTCAAGTGAGCGCGGGCTGGGTGCTCCGCCAGCGGCCCGCGGCGGATGCAAATCTGTCGTAAAATAGCTCAGGGTCGTGGGTTGATGTGGTGGCGACGCGTTGACGGCCCCGCGGCCGTGCGCACGCTGGCGGGATGAGCGACTTTGTATCCGCGTCGGCCATCGGTGATGCACGAGCGGCGTTTGGGCGCCTGCGCGAGAGCATGGCACGGACCATCCGGGGCAAGGACGAGGTCATTGATCGCGTCGTGATCTGTCTGGCGGCGGGTGGGCATGTCCTGATCGAGGACCTGCCGGGCGTGGGCAAGACCACGCTGGCGTATTCGTTGGCGCGGTCGATGGACTGCGCCTTTTCGAGAATCCAGTTCACCAGCGATTTGCTCCCCAGCGATGTCATCGGAGTATCGATCTATGATGACGTGCGGCGGCAGTTCGTGTTTCGCCGCGGACCGGTCTTCGCGAATGTCGTGTTGGCGGATGAAATCAACCGCGCGACCCCCAAGACCCAGTCGGCCCTGCTTGAAGTGATGGATCGGGCACGGGTCTCGGTGGACGGGGAGACCCACGAAGTCGGAAAGCCCTTCATGGTCGTCGCCACCCAGAATCCGGTGGACTACGAAGGCACCTTTCCGCTCCCGGAGAGCCAGATGGACCGGTTTCTCATGCGGATCCACATTGGCTATCCCGAACCGGCGGATGAGCGGGAGATCCTCCGTGGCGGTCAGTCGAGCTACGATGCGATTCAGCTTAACCCGGTGGTGCGTCACGACGACATCGTGCGCCTGCAGGCGCTGACCAAGGAAGTCTTCGTGGAGGACAGCGTGCTGGATTACCTCCTCGCGCTGGTGGTGGCGACGCGGACGGAGGCGGACTTCAAGTCGGGTGTGAGCGTGCGGGGCGGCCTCGCGTTGAAGACCGCGGCGCAGGCGCGCGCGCTGCTTTACGGCCGAGACTTCGTGTTGCCGGACGACGTCTTCAGCTTGGTGGAGCCGGTCTTCGCCCATCGCCTCAGCCTCACGCGCAGTGGAGGCGATGCGTTGGAGGAGCGCCGCGCGGTGGCGGCGACGCTGCGCCGGATCGTTGCGGCGGTGCGCGTGCCGGAGTGAGACCGGAGAACCTGAACCGATGGCGTTGTCGCGCACCCTGACTCGCTCGACCACGGAAGCGTGGGCGGGGCCTGGCGCGGACGGACGAGATGCGGGCCCGGGTCGGTGGGCGACCCTGCTGTGGGCGCTGATCTATCCCCCGCGTGGCGAGCGCGTGGTGCCCACCACCTCGGGGGTGGTCCTCGTCTCGCTCGCGATCGGCGTGGGTACGGCGGCGTACAACACGGCGAACAACATTCTTTTTCTTACGCTGGCCCTGCTCCTCTCGTGCCTCGTGCTCAGCGGTGTGCTCTCCTGGATGAACCTGCAGCGCATCACCTGGCGGGTGCGGGCGGAGCGGGCGCTGCGCGCCGGACGGACGACGACGCTGGGCTTGGAGGTGCGCAACGGAAAGCGACTCCTGCCCACCTATGGGCTGAATTTTGAGATGCAGGCGGGTGGGGAGCGGGCGGAGAGGGTTCCCTTGGCCCTGACCTCGCGCCTCGACCCGGCGGGTGGAGAGACCTGCCTTGAGTGGCAGTGGCGGCCGGAGCGGCGGGGAGAGACCGCGATCACGCTCGTCCGGGTTAGTTCGCTCTTCCCCTTTGGTTTTCTGCGCAAGAGTTACCCGGGCCGGATGCAGCGGCGCGTGTGGGTCTGGCCGGCGACGGTGCCTTACGAGCGGCATGGCGTGCTTGCACCGGCGCGGCGGGCCTCGGGGGAGACGGTGGCGCGGGTGGGGCAAAGCGACGACCTCCTCGCTCTGCGGCGCTATGCCCAAGGTGACTCGCAGCGCCTGATTCATTGGAAGGCGAGTGCGCGCGCGGGCGAGTGGCTCGTCCGGCAGTTCGCGACGGAAGCGGAGCAGGGCCTCTCGCTCCTCATCGACCCGGACCGCATGCGGTGGCCGCGTCCGGAGCAGTGCGAACTCATGATCAGCCTCGCGGCGACGCTCGCGGAGGACCTCTTCCGGGAAGGGCGCCTCGCGTGGGTGGAGATCGTGCCGGATGCGCCCCGTCGCGTGCGCCGGGTGGCGGACCTGGAGGCGGTGCTGGACCGCCTTGCGCGCATCCCGGACGGCGGTGAAACCGTGGCTCCGCAGCCGAAGCGCGGTGGCGTGGCAGAACCGCCGGAGCGACACAATCGGGTGCGATTCATGCCGGAAGGCAGTCGCGGCGTCGGAGCGTTTCTCGATGGACAACGGGCGGCCCACGCTTGATTCGACCGACCTGCACCAGCTGCGCTGGGCACTCGGGACCTGCCTGGCGATGCTCTCGGCGGGCAGCGCCTTCTTTCTCGACCTCGACGTGGGTTCGTGGGCGATTGCGGTCCTCTTATCCGGCGTGGCGGTGTTCGCGTGGCCCTCCTTGCCGGGTCGGATTCCGATCTGGGGGCACCGGCTGGCGTTCCCCCTCATCTCCGCGGCTTTCCTCGCCGATCTCTACGCCGGTGCGGACACCATGACCGCGCTCGTGCGGGTGCAGCTCCTCCTGCTGACCTATCGCATCATTACGTATCGTAAACGTCGCGATGACCTGCAGGTGGTTCTCCTGGGACTCTTCCTGGTCGTCCTGACGGGCGTACTGACCCTGTCGTTGGGATTTGCGGTGCAGCTGTTCGCCTTCACCGGCTGTGCGCTTGCGCTGCTGCTGATGACCACGCTGGTGGACGTGACGACGGGTGGGGCGACCGCGGGTGTCGGCCCGAGCGAGTCTTCACCGGCGCGGCGAGCCATCCCGGCGTGGGCGGTGGATGTGCGCTGGTTGCGCCTGTGGGGTCGCCTTCGCGCTGGGATTGAGTGGCGCTTGGTGGGATTGGGAGTCGGTCTCTTCGCTGGAGTCGTGGCGGTGACGGCCCTCCTGTTTACGGCGATTCCGCGCTTCGAGCTCGGAAGATCCTTCTTTCTGGATCAGCTGATCACGAAGAAGACCCGGACAGGATTTTCGGACAGCATTCGGTTCGGTGACGTCACCCAGATTCAGGAGGATACCAGCGTCGCGTTCACCGTGGACGGCGTCTCACCGGAGCGGCTGCCGGGGGTGCCGTACTGGCGCATGGTGGTATTGGATGAGCATCGTGACGGTGGATTTCAGAGCTCGTCGGCCTTGCGAACGGAGTTGGCGCGGCGCACCTGGCAGCGGCGCGTGGCCGTGGAGGGAGGGGTCGCCCGCCGCGCGGGCGAGACGGAGCGGTGGCGCTTCTATTTGGAGCCGGGAGTGAGCCGTTACCTTCCGCTGACCGGGGCGTTTCGTGAGCTGCGCTTCAACCGCCCGATGGATTTCCAGCAGAACATCCCCCTCCGCATGGTGGTCCTGGCGAGCGATCCCGGGGAGCTCGTGGGATTCGAGATCGAGGCGATGGAGTCGGCGGCGATTCTTCCTGATCCGGTCCAAGCCAACCGGACACGTGAAGCCGCCGACATTGCGGGCTTGGGCTACTGGCAATTGGCGGTGACGCCAGAGGAGCGGTTGCGTCTGGAGCAGTGGGTGAAGGAAATCACTGCCGGGGAGGAATTGAGCCCGGAGGACTTCGCGGTGCGGGCGGCGCGCTGGCTGGCGACGCGGCACCGGTATGGCCTTGAGTCGGCGCTCCCCGTCGGGCGGGGTGATGCGGTCGTCCGCTGGCTCGATGGCGGTGACGTCGGGCACTGCGAACTCTTCGCGGCAAGCTTCACCCTCTTGGCGCGGGCGGCGGGGCACCCCGCGCGACTGGTCACGGGATTCAAGGGAGGCTCGTGGAACGAATTCAGCGGGAGCTTGATCGTGCGGAACTCGATGGCGCACGCGTGGTGCGAACTCTGGGATGGAAAGGGAGCATGGATTCGGGTGGACCCGACTCCCGGGTCCTTTGCGGTGGGCGAGCCGAATCCGGAGTTGGCGGCGGCGCAGCAACGCGGGCGCACCGTCGATCGTGGCTGGGGGGCGCGGCTCGATGGACTGCGAGTCTTCTGGTACCGGCGCGTGATCAACTTTGATCAGAGTGCGCAGCTCGAGTTGGTGGAAGAGGTGCGGGGCGGCTTGCGGGCGTGGATGGCGGAGGGCCGGGAGTGGATTGAGACGGTCACGCGCGGTGTGGTCGACTGGGTCCGACGTCCCCGGCTCGCCGAACAATGGCTCCTGATCTTCCTCCTCTTCGTCGCGCTTCCCCTTTCACTCTGGGTGGGACTGCGGTGGGGTGAACCGGCGCTCTGGTGGGCGGTGGCGCGGTTGCGGGGACGCGGCTCGCGCGGGCATGCGGCGGTCCGACGAGAGGCGACCCGTTGGCTCCGACGCTTGCCTGGTGGGCGAAGCGAGACCGGGGAGCTCCCGCGCGTGCGGGCCGAACTGGAGGCCCTGCGTTTCGGTCGTCCCGTGGATCGTGAGACGGCGCGGCAGATCTTCGTGCGGGCGCGCCGAGCGACCCGCGAAGAGCGAGCACGGCGTTGAGCAGGGGTGGGTGCGGCGGAGCCGCGGGCGCCGACTCAGATCAGCAGCAGCGCCGGCTTCTGCAGGACATCGCGCAGCGCGGCGAGGAACGTCGCGCCGACCGCCCCGTCGACGACCCGGTGGTCGCACGACAGCGTGAGTGACATCCGCTGGCCGACGACGATGCGATCGCCGTCCACGACGGGCTTGGTCACGGTGGCGCCGACGGCGAGAATGGCGGCATTGGGCGGGTTGATGATGGCGGAGAAACGATCGACTCCCATCATGCCCAGATTGCTGACGCAGAAGGTGCCGCCGGTGAACTGGTCCGGCTTGAGCTTCTTGTCCTTGGCGAGACGCCCGAGCGACTTGGCCTCGGAGCTGATTGCGAAGATCGACTTGGCGTGGGCGTCGCGCACGACCGGCGTGATCAGGCCATCCTCGATGGCGACGGCGAAGGACACGTGGGCGGCGCCGTGGTAACGGATCTGCGATCCCTCCCAAGACGCGTTGACGGCGGGGACCCGGCGCAGCGCCTCGGCGCAGGCCTTGAGGATGAAGTCGTTGACGGAGAGCTTGACGCCCTCGGCCTCGAGACTCGCGTTGAGCTGCTGGCGCAGCGTCAGGAGCGGGGCGGCATCGACCTCTACCTCGAGGTAGAAGTGGGGGATCTGTGTCTTGGATTCGAGGAGGCGCTTGGCGATCACGCCGCGCATCGTGGAGACCGCGACCGCGCGATCCTCTTGGATGGGACCCTTGGCGAAGACGGAGCTGGAGGGCAGGCTCGCGGACGACCGGCGCGCGCCAGGATTGGCGGCGGCGGCCAGGACGTCGGCGCGCACGATGCGACCGCCGGGGCCGGAGCCCTGAATCGACGCCGGGGCGAGCTGGTGCTCATTCGCGAGCTTGCGGGCGAGCGGGGTGATCCGGACGCGGTCGGAGCTGCTGGTGCTGGCCGCGGCGGCGGCCGCCGGAGCGGCGTTTGCAGCTGGAGCCGGGACCGGCGCGGGAGCGGCGGCGGGAGCCGGAGCCGGGGCCGGAGTGGCCTTGGCGACCGGTGCGGGTGCGGCGGCCGCTGCGGCAGTCGCGGTGGTGGGGACCGTTTCTCCCGGTTTGCCGACGGCGCAGAGCGGTGCCCCGATCGCGACCTGCGAGCCGGCGGGGGAGAAGATCTTCAGCAGCGTGCCATCGAAGAAGCACTCGAGCTCCATCGTCGCCTTGTCGGTCTCGACCTCGGCGAGCATGGTGCCCGACTTCACGACGTCGCCTTCCTTCTTCAGCCATTTGACCAGCGTACCCACCGTCATGGTGTCGCTGAGTTTGGGCATCTCGATGATTTGGGCCATGGCGGGGGAGAAGTGCGGTTCGGCGGGTGGGAGACTAGGCTGCTGGAGTGTGATCAGGCGAGCACCTTGAGGGCTTCTGCGTAGATCCGATTCGGATTCGGCAGCTGCTCGACCTCGACGGGCGGGCTGTAGATGGCCGGGGCGTCGACGGTGGTGACCCGGTGAATCGGCGCATCGAGCTCGTCGAAGGCCTCGCGCTGGATCGTGAATGCGAGCTGGGCGCCGACGCTGGCGAACGGCTTTTGCTCTTCGACGATCAGGACGCGGTGCGTGCGGGCGACGGAGGCCAGGACGGTATCGACATCGAGTGGGCGAATAGACCGGAGGTCGACGACCTCGACGGAAATCTTGTGCTCGGTGGCGAGGCGTTCCGCTGCGGCGAGCGAGTGCAGCACGGAGCGCCCGTAGGTGATGATGCTGAGATCGGTGCCCGGGCGCTTGATGTCGGCGACGCCGAGCGGAATCGTGTATTCGCCCTCGGGGACCTCGCCCTTCTCGCCGTAGAGGACGGTGTTCTCGAGGAAGAAGACCGGGTCGTTGTCACGGATCGCAGACTTGAGCAGCCCCTTGGCGTCGTAGGCCGTGGCCGGAACGACGACCTTCACGCCGGGGTGATTGGCGAGGACGTTTTCGGGCGTGTGCGAGTGGGTGGCGCCGACGTTGGTGCCGCCGTTGGCGGGGCCGCGGATGACGATGGGGCAGTTGATCTGGCCGCCGGACATGTAGCGTACGTTGGCGGCGTTGTTCAGGATCTGGTCGAATGCGACCGAGTAGAACGACCAGAACATGAGCTCCATGACTGGCCGGACGCCGAGCATGGAAGCGCCGATGCCAGCCCCGATGAAGCCGGCTTCGCTGATCGGCGTGTCAACGATCCGTTTCGGACCGTACTTGGCGAGGAGACCCTCGGTGACCTTGTAGGCGCCGTTGAACTGGGCGACCTCTTCGCCCATGATGACGACGTTCGGGTCACGATCGAGCTCTTCGGAGAGCGCGTGACGGATGGCTTCGCGGTAGGTGATCAGAGGCACGGCGGAAAGGGGACGAAGGTTGGAGCGGGCGGCGTGATCGGACGCATCACGTGAAGAAGAGCCGTCCACTCGACGTGCGCTGGCTCGGGTTGTCGGTTTCCCAATAGACATCCTTCTGGATATCATCGGGAGTCGGGAAAGGACTCGCCTCGGCGAAGTCGGCGGCGACATCGGCCTCGGCGCGGGCCTCGGTGTCGATTTGCTCGGCCGCGGCGTCGTCGAAGATCTTATCGGCGATGAGGGAAGTCCGGTAGACGTTGATGGGGTCCTTGGTGCGCTGGTACTCCTCGATCTCGGACTTGTCGCGGTAGGTGCGGTCTGGATCAGCGACGGAGTGACCCCGGTAGCGGTAGGTCTTGATTTCGACCACGGCGGGCTTCGACTGCTCGCGAGCGCGCTGGAGGAACTCGTTCATCACGGAACGCACCTCATAGACATCGTGTCCGTTGCAGACGCCCCAAGCCATGTGGTAGCCCTCGGCGCGACGAGCAAGGTCGCCGGCGGATGAGCGGGCCTGACTCGTGCCCATCGAGTAACCATTGTTCTCGATCACGAAGATGACCGGCAGGTCCCAAAGCGCGGCGAGATTGTAGGCCTCGTGGACTGCGCCCTGATTGACGGCGCCATCGCCCATGAACGCCATCGCGGCGCCCTTGAGCCCCTTGTACTTCAGGGCATAGGCGAGACCGGTGCCGAGCGGGATCTGGCCGCCCACGATCCCGTGTCCGCCCCAGAAATTGCGCGACGGGTCGAAGTAGTGCATCGAACCGCCCTTGCCCTTGGAGCAACCGGTGACCTTGCCGTAGAGCTCGGCCATCAAGGGCTTGGTGTCCATCCCGACCGCGATGGCGTGGCCGTGGTCGCGGTAGGCGGTGATCACGTGATCGTTTGCGCCCATCAGTGAGCAGCAGCCGACGGCGACGGCTTCTTGGCCGATGTAAAGATGCAGGAAACCGCCGATTTTCTTGGCTTGGTAGGAGCGCAGGCTTCGTTCCTCGAAGCGGCGGATGCGGACCATGGTCCGGTAGAGCTCAATCTTCTCCGCGGGGGTGAGCCGGGCGTTGATCGGGGCCTGGCGAGGGTCGCTGGGACCTTTCGCTCCCTCCTGGGTCTTGGTGGCGGAGTTGGCAGTCGATTTAGTGCTCACAGGAAACGCGGTTGCAGGAATGAATAGTGCAGTCTTCGCCGGATGCGGGCGAAATCAAGAGTTACTTGGCGGCGGTACCCCCGGCGAGGGGGCGGGGAGGGATTCCTCGACGGTGCAGACGATCGGACCGTTCGGATCGCATTCGGCCCGCAGCGCCACAAAGCCATCGCGATGCTGGTCGTAGAGCGGCCAAAGGATCTTCCGGTCGGTCTCGGGGATGGCGAGGCCGTCGATCGCTTGCCGGGAAAAGAAGGCAAACCGCCCCTCCGCGATCTCGGGCGGCACCTCGTCGTGGGTCCGACGTGAGCGAAACAGGAAAAGCAACCAATGCGACTGTCCCTCGTACGCCCGCTCCGCGATCATTGCAAAAAGATGAAGGTCAGATGGTTCCAGTACGAGTCCGGCTTCTTCACGGGCCTCGCGGACGGCGCATTCAAACGGCGATTCCCCAAGGGACGTCTCCAGCTTACCCCCGAGTGGGCTCCACGAGCCACGGTTGGGAGCCTTGTTTCTCAGTAGCAGAAGTTGTTCACCCCTCGTGTTTTCAATGAAAACTAGTACGGCGATCTTGTAGCCGAGGGCAGGGACGACGGCGCTCATCGTGGATCACGGGATCTTGTAGGTGGAATGGGCGCGAGGTCACGCCCGGATTACGCAAACGTAAATCTAGAGCGTAGTATTTGCATTGACAGTCGCGCATATAAGACAATCATTAGCGATATGATCCTGCGATTGCTGTCGATGGGCGTGACGGGCGGTGGCGAGTCGGTGGAGATGAAGAAGGAGCGAGGGAGTAGGTGGCATGCTCGCTGGCTGGGAAGGGCTGACGTGGTCGGGGCCATGCGGACGGGTGCGGCAGAGGTCGCTGACGGTGAGCAGGTGACCGCCGCTCCGGCGGTCGCCGGTCGTCCGGGAGACCTCCGGTCCGCCGACGCGGGGCGGGTGAGGAGCGCTGCGAGATGGATGGCCTGGCCGGCGCGCTCGGGGGTGGGTTGGGCGGTGCTGCGGCCCTCGGACGTGGTGCGGCGGGAGTTTTGGCTGGAAGAAACGGCCTTGCGGGCGGACCCGGGGGTCATGCGGTTCGAGGCCTTGCAGCATCTGGGTTCGGCGGCCTCCGATGTCGCGTGGAACGTCCGTGCCGGTGTGCCTCTGGGTGGGCGCGTACGGGTCGAATTGCGCAGCGTGGCGGTGCGGCAGGCGGAACGAGCGTGCGAGCAACTGGAGGCCGCCGGGGTGGGGCCGGAGCGGCTCTTGGATCCGGCCGATGTGCTTGAGGCGGCGTGGCGGGAGTCATGGGAGTCGGCGACGGTTGAGCCCGGCTTGATCTTGTTTCTGGGCGAGCAGGAGAGCGTGTTGATCTGGCTGGATGGTGCCGCGCGGCGCGTGCGAAACCTCGCGCTTGGAGTCCGGAGCGTCGTCGAGGAGGTTGCTGGCCGACGTGCTGGCGCCGGTCGGCAGAGTGACCGGGGTGCGAGTCCGGCGGACCGGCTGGAGGTGGCGCGGGATGAGGAGGTGGCGGCGACGCTGGCCGCGCGCGCCCACCTCGAGGTCTCGCGGCTCTTTACGACCGCGGGTATCCAGACGGCGGATCAACCGGCCAGGCCGGTCGGTGTCTGGGTATGTGGTGAGCCGGCGAGCGCTCCAGCCTTTGTGGCGACGCTGGCGTCGCGGCTGGGTCTTCCGGTTCATGCGTGGGAGGCATCGCTGGGTGACGCGGAGTGGTGGACCGAGCCGCCTGTCGCGCGACGGCAGGAATGGACTGCGTATGTGGGTGGGGTGCTGCGACTGTGGCGGCGGAGACGTGAAGACGAAGCGATCGATGCTTGCTTCCTGCCACCGGTCCGGAGCGGACGATTGGCGCGACGGTTCGCGCACGCGACGCTGATGGGGGCAGCGGCGCTCGTCACCCTCGGGGCGATTCCGCCGGCCTTGCACTATCACCATCTTGCGAAGGACATGGCGGACCGGGTGCGTCGGCTCGACGAGGAGGTCCAGCGGTTGCAGCGCATCGACACGGAGAACCGGGCGGCGCTCCACCGCCTGAGCGCGGAGCGGTCGCGGGTGGAGGCCTTGCATGAGCTCGCCTCGGCGCGATTGCGTTGGCCTCGTTTCCTCGGTGGGCTTGAGCAGTGTTTGGAGGAGGTCGAGGACGCATGGCTCGACGGCCTGCACCCTGCGGGTGATGCCGCGACGCGCAGTTCGGGCGCGCTGCACGTGCGTGTGACCGGGTGCTTGCTCGCATCTGAGACGGGGCCCCAATCCGGTGCGTTGGACGAATTGGAGGCGGAGCCACGGGTGCAGGCGTTGCTCGCGCAGGTGGCCCGGTTGCCCTCGATTGAGCGGATCGAGCGCGAACGCTTCGCGCGAACGGAGCCGGGGCTGTTACGCTTCGATCTCGAGCTCGCCTTGGCCGAGGAGGCGTTGCGGTGACGCTGCGGCACCTCGTTGGAGCAGCAGTCGGTGCGCGCCGTGCGGCTGCGCTTGCCGGCATCGTCATGGTTTTGGCGGGCCTGCTCGCGGCGACGGTCCATCAGGCGGGCGTTGCTCGGTTGCAGGCTGGGAGGATTGTTGACCTTGAGCGCCGGCGCGGCGGCCTTCTGGCGGGCGATCCCGCGGCGAGTGAGGAGACGACGCGCCGCTTGCGAGCCGTGCTCGATGAGACGGCGCGCGCGGCGGATGCCCTGGATGCGCGGCTGCTCGGATCCGTCCCGCAAGCGTTGCTTGGAGCCGACGACGAGGCGGTCAGGGAGCGGGCGGACGCCTTCTTCGATCTCGCGTGGTACACGGAGGAAATGCGGGCAACGGCGGCGGCGGCGAACGTGGAGCTCGCGCCGCGGGAGGCCTTCGGGTTCGCCGTGCACGCGGAGGGCGCGCCTCGGAACGAAGATGTGGCGCGCGTGCACCGTCAGCGAGAGCGCATCGAGCGGGTGTTGCGCCTACTCTTTGCCGCCGGGCCGGTGCGGCTGGACTGGATTCGGCGCGAGCGGCCGACGACCGATCGCCTCGCCGTTTCGGGCCGCGCGGAGGAGTCAGGCGCAGAGCGTGATTATTTTGAGCCGGAGTCGCACTTGCTGCTGCGCGAGCGCGGAACGCTCGAGACTTTGGCTTTCCAAGTCTGCTTTGTGGCGACGGGCGCCGAGGTGCTGCGGACCCTGATCAACGGCCTGCTCGCCGATGAGAGAGCGTGGGTGGTGAGATGGATCGAGGTGAAGCCGATCGGGGATCCTGCGTCCAGTGCCGCGTCGGCCGAGGGGCACATTCTTGCCGCGCCGCCGCTGCGGGTTTCGCTCCTTGTCGAGAGCGTGGAGGGGCGGGTGCGTTCGGGTTTACCGGAGGAACGGTCATGACGCGCGCGGTGTGCCGGCGGGGTCAGTTCGTGCGTGCGGTGACATGGACCGTTGCGGCGTTGGCTTCGGTCGGCAGCAGCGTGCTTTTTACTTTCCGCGTGCACCCTGCGGTGGATTTTCCCGAGTGGACGGTGGCGGTTCGGGAATTCCCGGACGAAGGTGTCGCGGCCCCGCCGCGCGTCGACGTCATGTGGACCTGGCGGCAACGAGCCGCAGAGCCCGCGGCGGGTGGAAAGGTACGCGACCTCTTCACGCCGCCGGAGGGTTGGCGGGATGCCTCGACGGGACGCTGGCGTCGTGGCCGGGCTCCGGTTGCCAGCGTGGCGGCCTCCGCAGCGGAGGAAGGGGCGTTGAGTGAGGCGCAAGCGGTGCGGGTGATCCGCATCGTGCGCCGGAGCTTTCCGTGGCAGTTGGTCGGCTTCGCGGAATCAGGCGGACATCTGGTCGGGCTCTTTCAGGAGGTGTCATCCGGGGCGATGGTCTGGGGGCGTGCTGGGGCGCTGCTCGGCGATGCGGCGTTTCGCATCGAGTCGATCCGCGTCGTGCTGAGCGCGGGGGCGGCGAAGGCGGAGGGTGACGTGCCGGAGCGGGTGGCGCGGGCGGTGGTCGTGGACTCCGTCGCGGGCGTCCGCCATGACCTTTGCACGGCGGAACGCCTTGGGGTGGGCGCCCCGCGCGCCGAGCTCCGCTTGGTGTCTACGGGTAGGGTGCTTTCGCTCGCAGCGGGGGAGAGCGTCTCAGACGGTGGAGCGACGCTCGCCGTCACGGAGATCGATCCGAGGCGGGGTCGCGTCGTGGTGCGTTGCCTGCAGACGCAGACGGCGGTGACGGCGGAAGGGGTGCTGCTGCATTGGGCGCGGGACGGATCGGACGAACTGGAGAGGAATGGAGAATGACAACGAAACGAATAATCGGGCTGGCGCTGTGGGCTGCTTACCTCGTCCAGGCGGCGAGTGCGTCGGAGGGGACAACGCTACTGAAGGCGGAGCGCGGTGAAGCCCGCATGGTTTCCGCCGGGATTGGGTTGGAGGAGCCGGAAATGCCGGTGCGTGAAGCGAGGGCGGTGACGCGGGCGCAGATGGTGGACGAGATTCGCTCCGCGTGGAGTCGGCCGACCGTAGTCGCGGAAGGCCCGCCGATGGCGGGGGCGCCGGCAGAGTCACACCTGCCCCTGTTGCGGAGACTGCAGTCGATCGTTTTGCCGGAGGTGAGCTTCAACCAAGTTGAGCTCCAGCGTGTCGCCCAAAGTCTTAGCGCGCTGGCGGCGGAGTTTGAGCGTACTGAGCCCGGTTCGCCCGCGGTCAATATCGTGTTGCTGGACCCGACCCTGCGGAATCCCAGCGTCACGCTGGCCCTGCGCAACCTGTCGCTGCAGCGTGTACTCGACTTCGTCGTCGAGTCGGTCGGCTATCAGTACGAAGTTCAGGGCGACGCGGTGGTCATTCGGCCGGGTGGGGAGCGTTCTCTATTGGATACGGCCTTTTTCCCGGTGGCGCGTTCCACGGTCGTGCGCATGACGGCCTTCGCGGGCGAGGCCGGGCGGACGGCTCGCGGAGAGGTCGGCCCAGCTGACTCCGGTGGCGCGGCGGATCAGGGGCCGCCGATGGGCCTCCCGGTTCCCGGAGTGGGTACCGAGAGCGCGCAGCTACGCGTCTTTCTTCAGTCGGCGGGCGTGGCCTTCGATTCCGTGCCCGGAGCCTCGCTCGCTTACGACGGCTCAGCGATGATCGTGACCCAGACTGCGCGCAACTTGGAGCGGATTCGGACGATTTTGAACCGCTATACCGATGTCCGGCAGGTTGAGATCGAGGCGAAGTTCGTGGAGGTCACGGAGGGGGTATTGGATGAGCTCGGTATCACCTGGAGCGCGCTGCGGGACGGCGGGGTGGCGGGCGGAGGAGGGAGCCGCGTACGGGCGGGTACGGCGAGGGTGACGCGGAACTTGGCGGACACGTTCGGGGGAGGAAGCGCGGGCAATGCGATCGTGATCGATGGCGAAGCGGTGGCCTCGACCCACGCGCCTGAACTTCCTGGCGCGGTGCCGCTCGGTGCGGGTGCGGCGGCGGTCGCGGAGGTCGCGGGAGTGGTCGGTGGAGTCGACGTGAATGCTCTCGTGCGCCTGTTGGCGCAGAAGGCTGGGGGAGACCTACTCAGTGCGCCGCGGGTGACGGTGCTGTCGGGGCATACGGCAACCATTACGGTGGCGCAGGAGATGCGTTACCCGCAGAGCTTCGGGGAGATTCAGAGTCAGGTCGGTGCGGGAAGGACGGCGGCGGAGGGAGTCGGCGGAGGCTCGGCGGGAGTGACGATCACCGCGGGGACGCCGCAGGACTTCACCTCGCGCAACGTCGGGGTGGAGTTGAAGGTGACGCCGACGGTGGAGGAGGATGACTATTCGATCAGCCTGGACCTCGCGCCCAAGGTTACCGAGTTCGAGGGATTCGTGGAGTTCGGCGGGCCCAGCGTGGCGGTGTCGGGCGGGCGGACCGTGACCGTGCCGCCGGGATTCTATCAGCCGATCTTTTCGGTTCGGGAAGTGTCGACCAAGGTGACCCTTTGGGATGGCGCTACTCTGGTGATGGGGGGCCTGACGCGGGAGGAGGTGAAGAAAGTGGAGGACAAGGTTCCGGTCTTGGGTGACGTCCCGCTGCTGGGAAGGCTCTTTCGATCGCGTGGGGAGAGCTCGCAGAAGCGGAACCTGCTGATTTTCGTGACGGCCAACCTCGTGAGTCCGGGTGGATCCCCGAAGAAGCAGGCGATCGGAGAACTCTCTCCGGGAGCGCTTTTTCGCGGACCGACCCTAGTGACGCCGGGAGGTCCGGTGTCGCGGCACGTGGATGCTCCTGCGCCGGATGTGCGGTGAGTGGAGTCGTGAGCGGCGCCGCTGATTCTGCGCTGGCGTGGCGTCGGCGGGCTGATCAGCGTCCTGCGATGGCCAAGTGGCTGCTGATCGACGGTTTCAATCTCGCCTACCGCTGTTTCTTCGCGATTCCCGAGCTGACGCGCGCGGATGGGTTTCCCACGAACGCCCTGCATGGATGGGTGAAGTCGATCTGGAAGCTGGAAGATCAGGAGAAGCCGGCCGGCACGTTCGTTTTTTTTGACCTCGGCGGCTCGCAGGATCGGTTAGCTTTGCACCCGGAGTACAAGGCGCACCGCGAAGAGATGCCGGAGGCACTGGAAAAGCAGCTCCCGTACGTGAAGCGTCTGACTCAGGCGATGGGTCTTGGGATGATCGAGCAGAACGGGGTGGAGAGTGATGACCTGTTGGCCTCGCAGGCGGTGGCGCTGGCGCGGGCGGGTGAGGATGTGCTCGTGGTGAGTTCGGACAAGGACTTCGCCCAGATCATTGGCGAGCGCATCGCGGTCTTGCTGCCGCCGCCGACGGCGAATCCGAAGCTGGGATGGCGTCACCTCGATGCCCTGGGCGTGCAGGAGAAGTTTGGGGTGCCGCCGACCCAGATTGCGGACTATCTCGCGCTGGTGGGGGATACGTCGGACAACATCCGGGGCATCGACGGCGTGGGTCCGAAGACGGCCGCGAAGTGGTTGCAGGCGTATGGGTCCCTTGAAGGAGTCATGCAGCATGCATTGGAGTTGGAGCCGGCTCGTTTTCGCGAGGTCGTGGCCGCCTCGGGGGATCTCCTGCGGCGGAACTTGCGGCTGACGACCCTGAATCTGGCGTTGCCGGTACTTCCCCCGGAGGCGGCTCGGCCGAAGCTAACGGAGCTCTACGCGTTGCTGGAGGAGCTGGAAATGCGGAGCTCCCTCGCGGAGGCGCGGCGGCGTTACGAACAGCCCGAGCTGTTTTAATTTTCTCCCCCGATCGGCAGCAGCTACTGGCTGGAAGCCGGTGGAGACGTTGGGGCGATCCCGTCGGGATCGAACATATAGCCGACCCCGTGCACGGTGCGGAAGCAGTCGAGCTTGATGCCGTGTTCGAGAAAAAGTTCGCGGACCTTGACGATGTATTGGTCGAGCGAGCGACTGCGCACATCGGCATGGATACCCCAGACGGAGTGAATCAGGGCCTTACGCGGGATGACGACCCCGCGATGCTCGGAGAGGTAGGCGAGGATACCCAGCTCCTTGCGACCCAGCTTCCGGGTGGTGCCGTCTGGGAACGTGATTTCCAGGCGGATTGGGCTGATGCGGGCACCCACGAAATCGAAGGGCTCATCGGAAACCTTGACGTTCTTGGTGACGTTTAGATCGGCCTTGGACTCGGCGCGCCGCAGGACGGCGCGGATGCGGGCGACGAGCTCGGCGTAGCCGAAGGGTTTCGTGATGTAGTCGTCGCCTCCGAGCTCGAGTCCCTTCACCTTGCTGACCTCGCCGGAATTGCCGGTGACGAAGATGGTGGGGACGGTGATGTCCTTGGACTTCAGTTCCTCGAGTAGTGAAAATCCCGACTGATCGGGGAGATTCACGTCCAGGAGCATGAGGTTCGCGAAGTTCCGCGTGAGGAAACGGACGGCGTGTTGGGCCCGATTGCAGACCTGCGTCTGCATGCCGGCCTGTTCGAGGTGGAGACAGACGAGCTTGGCGAGCTCCTCTTCGTCCTCGACCACGAGGATTAGGGGTTTGGGTGCCGTGCGCATGACCGATGGGTCGGACGGCCGGGATCCGGTCGTCCGGGCAAGAGTCTGGCGACAACCCTTGGTTTTACAATTAGTTTCTGGAAATTTAGCATAATAACCCATGTTTGATTCAGGTTTACTGCCAGAGCGGCGTCGTGGAAATAGACTTGCGACGTCGGAAAGCGGCCCATGCTCTGACCGGGTGTCCGCCCCTGCGCCACTTTTGATGCTCGGTCTGCCGAAGGGTAGTCTCGAGGAATCCACCAAGACCCTTTTTGCGAAGGCGGGCTGGAAGATCACGACCAGCTCGCGTTCCTATAAACCGGCCATTGACGACCCGGAGCTCGACGGTCGTTTCGTCCGGGCCCAGGAGGTGAGCCGCTACGTCGAACACGGGTTCTTCGATTGTGGGCTGACGGGGCACGACTGGATTCAGGAGAACGAGTCCGACGTCGTGGAAGTGTGCGACTTGGTCTACAGCCGGGCCTCGGTGCGGAAGTCTCGTTGGGTTCTCGCCGTCCCTGAGGACTCTCCGGTGCGTACGCCGCAGGACCTTGCGGGCAAGCGGGTTGCGACCGAGATGGTGAACACGGTGAAGCGGTATTTCGCCTCGCTGGGTATCCCGGTGGACGTCGAATTTTCGTGGGGTGCGACGGAGGTCAAGGTGCCCGACTTGGTCGACGCGATCGTCGACATCACCGAGACCGGTTCGTCCCTGCGGGCCAACAAGCTCCGGGTGGTGTCGACGCTGCTCGAGACCAATACGAAGTTCATTGCCAACCGCCGAAGCTGGGAGAATCCCGCCAAGCGTCGGAAGATCGAGACGATTGCTCTCCTGCTGCGCGGGGCGTTGGAGGCGGGTTCCAAGGTCGGTCTGAAGATGAATACCCCGCGGCAGTCCTTGGAGGCGATTACGCGGACCATCCCGGCGTTGCGGAACCCGACGGTTTCGCCTTTGAGCAACCCGGACTGGGTGGCGCTTGAGACCATCATCGACGAGAGTGTGGTGCGGGAGATCATTCCCGAACTGAAGGCCCTCGGCGCCGAGGGGATCGTCGAATATCCGCTGAACAAGGTCGTTTACTGATCCCAAGCGCTTTTTCCCATGGCCACGGTCAAGCTCGGACTCCTCCAGCATGCGTGCTCCGCCAGTCCGGCGGGCAATCTGAAGAAAACGCTCGCGCTCGCCGAGAAAGCGGCGAAGCAGGGTGCGAAGATCATCTGCACGCAGGAACTCTTCCGATCGCAGTACTTCTGCCAGAATGAGGATCATGCGAACTTCGCGCTGGCGGAGTCGATTCCCGGCCCGAGTACCGCCGCGTTCCAGAAGCTGGCCCGCAAGCACGAGGTCGTCATCATCGCATCGCTCTTCGAAAAACGCGCGTCGGGCCTGTATCACAACACCGCGGTCATCATCGATGCGGATGGCTCGCTCCTCGGGGTGTATCGGAAGATGCACATCCCGGACGACCCGCTTTTCTACGAGAAGTTCTACTTCACGCCCGGTGACACCGGCTTCCGTGCGTGGCAGACGCGCTATGGCCGCATCGGCGTGCTCATCTGTTGGGATCAGTGGTATCCGGAGGGGGCGCGCCTGACCGCGCTGCAGGGAGCGGAGATCCTCTTCTATCCGACGGCGATCGGCTGGCACCCGGGCGAGAAGGCGGAGTATGGCACCAACCAACACGGGGCGTGGGAGACGATCCAGCGCGCCCATGCGGTGGCGAATGGCTGCTTCGTGGCGGCGGTGAACCGCGTCGGACTGGAGACGCCGATCGGCGGCGACGGACTTGAGTTCTGGGGCCAGAGTTTCGTTGCCGGCACCAGCGGGCAAATCCTGGCCAAGGCCTCCGTCGATCGTGAGGAGATTCTCCTCGTGGACATCGATCTCGGGAAGGTGGACGTGACGCGGACGCACTGGCCGTTCCTGCGGGACCGGCGGATCGACGCGTATGGCGATCTCACGCGTCGCTTCATCGACTAGTCCCGCGCATCTCATGTCCGCTCTTCGTTCCAAGAGGCGAGGGGAGTCTTCCGTGAAGACTCCCGCGAAGTTGGGTTTCCGCATGCCGGCGGAGTGGGAAAAGCAGGAGGCCGTGTGGCTTTCGTGGCCGCACAAGCGGGCCTCGTGGCCGGGGAAGTTCCGGCCCATCCCGCCGAAGTTTGCCGAGATCGCGGCGGTTATCTCGCGCTATCAGGACGTGCGGATCAATGCCGACCGTTCCCTGATTCCCCGCGCGCGCTCCCTCGTGGCGCGGGCGGGAGCGGTGATGGAGCGGGTGCGCTTCTTCTCGCACCCGACCGACGATGCGTGGTGCCGCGACCACGGGCCGATTTTCGTGCGCAACGACCGCACGGGAGAAGTCGCGTTGACGGATTGGAAGTACAACGCGTGGGGTGATAAGTACCCGCCTTACCGACGCGACAACCTTATCCCGCCGCGGATCGGTCGCGCACTGGGCCTGCGACGCTTCGAGAAGGATATGGTCCTCGAGGGCGGCTCCATCGACGTCAACGGCGCTGGCCTGCTCCTCACGACCGAGGCGTGTCTCCTGAACAAGAACCGGAATCCGACGCTGTCCCGCGAGGAGATCGAGCAGGCGCTGCGCGATTACCTCGGGGTGCAGACGATCCTCTGGCTGGGAGACGGTATCCTGGGCGACGATACGGATGGGCACGTGGATGACCTGAGTCGCTTCTTCTGTGTGGATGGCATCGTGACTGCGGTTGAAACGAACCGTCGCGATCCGAATCATCCGATCCTGCAGGAGAACCTCGAACGCTTGCACAGCTTGCGGACGCCGGCCGGCCGGAAGTTTCGGATCGTCGAGTTACCGATGCCCAAGCCGTCCTTCTGCGACGGGCAGCGCCTGCCAGCCAGCTACGCGAATTTCCTCATCATCAACGATGCCGTGTTGATGCCGGCGTTTCGCCAGCCGCGCCGGGATCGCGAGGCCGCAGAGGTGCTCGCTGGGTGTTTCCCGGGGCGTGAGATCATCCCGATTGATTGCCTCGACCTCGTTTGGGGACTCGGCACGCTCCATTGCATCTCCCAGCAACAACCCGCATGATGCCTCGAGCCCTCCTTCTTCTCTGTCTTGTGGGTGCCACCCTGCTGGTCTCGCCTGGTTGCGAGTCAGTCCGGTCCGACATCCGGGAAGGTGTGCGCGAGAAGATCGCTGGCCCGCAGTACCGCGAGCGCGCGTACGCAGCCGATGCGCGGGCGACCTTCGATGCCGCGCGCCGCGCGGTGGTCGCGATGGGCTTCCGCGTCGATCGCACGGGGGGCGCAGCCCAAGGCAAGATCGTGGCGTTTAGCGGCCTGCAAAGCGGCCAGGACCTCGCGGCCAGTCGGCAGGTCCGGTTGCAGATCGAGATTTCCCCGTACGGGACCGAATCCCGCGTCCGCGCCCTCTTCACCGAGGTTCTGGAAGCCGACTTCGCGCGTGGTCCTGGGCATGCGACCGAGAACGGGCTCAAGGATACCCCGCTGTACGAGGTGCTCTTCCGTCGTATTGAAGAAGGCTTGAAACAGCCCTGACGGTGGGTTGAGGGGAGTTTCCGCTTGCCCCGGGGCGTGGGCCCGGGCGAATCTGACCGTTCGCGGCATTGTTCCGTTCTGGCCAGCGTTTGCCGCCCCGTTCCCGTTGGCCTGTCAGTCATTAACCTTCAACCCACGGTCCTCACGGACCCCACGATGGTCCGGCGTCTTGGAACACGCGTCGTCCCGTCGTCTTTGCACATGAGTTCAGTAATGGAAGAACTGTTGGCCCAGACCTCGCTCGGGCTGCTCAAGGAAGGCGCCATCATCCCCGGCGTCATCACCGAAATCCGCCAGAACGACGTGATCGTCGACATTGGCGCCAAGGCCGAGGCGGTCATCCCCGCCAATGAGTTCGTCGATCTCGGCGAGCTCCAGATCGGCTCCACGATCGACGTTCTGCTCGAGAAGCTCGAGGACAAGAACGGCAATCCGGTCGTCTCGTTCGACAAGGCCGAGCAGAAGAAGAACTGGGATAACATCCTCACCCGCTTTCCCGAGGGCTCCGTGGCCTCCGGTCGCGTCCGCGCCAAGGTCAAGGGCGGCCTGATCGTGAACATCGGCGTGGACTCGTTCCTGCCGGCGTCGCACATCGACATCCAGCCCCCCAAGAATCTCGACCAGTACGTGGGCCAGACCTACGACTTCAAGGTCCTCAAGATCAATCTCGACCGGAAGAACATCGTTCTCTCGCGCCGCGAGCTCATCGAAGAGCAGCGCACGAGCAAGCGTCGCAACCTGCTGGACTCGATCCAGCCGGGCCAGATCCGCAAGGGCGTGGTCAAGAACATCACCGACTTCGGTGCGTTCATCGATCTCGACGGCATGGACGGCCTGCTCCACATCACCGACATGAGCTGGGGCCGCATCGCTCACCCGTCCGAGATGGTGAAGCAGGGCGAAGAGGTCCAGGTCATGATCATCGAGGTCAACCGCGAGAAGGAACGCGTTTCCCTCGGCCTGAAGCAGACCACGAAGAATCCGTGGGACGACATCGAGCACAAGTACCCGGTCGGCGCGAAGGTCCACGGCAAGGTGGTCAACCTCGTCCCGTACGGCGCCTTCATCGAGATCGAACCCGGCGTCGAGGGCCTCGTGCACATCACCGAGATGTCCTGGACGAAGCGCATCACCAAGCCGTCCGAACTGCTCAAGGTCGGTCAGGAACTCGATGCGGTGGTCCTCGGCATCCAGAAGGATGACCAGAAGATCTCGCTCGGCCTCCGCCAGCTGGAGCCGAATCCGTGGGACATGGTCCGCCACAACTACCCGATCGGCGCCCGCGTCCGCGGCAAGGTCCGCAACATGACCACCTACGGCGCCTTCATCGAGCTCGAGGAAGGCATCGACGGTATGGTGCACGTCTCCGACATGTCGTGGACGCGCAAGGTCAATCACCCGACCGAAGTGCTCAAGAAGGGCGACGAAGTGGACGCGATCGTCCTCGACGTCGATCCGTCGCAGCAGCGCATCAGCCTCGGTATGAAGCAGCTCGCGGTCGATCCGTGGACCGACATCGACTCGTTCTTCAAGATCGGCGACGTCGTCCAGGGCAAGGTCACCAAGATCACTTCCTTCGGCGCCTTCGTGGAGCTCAAGGACAACATCGATGGCCTGGTCCATATCTCGCAGATCAGCGAGGATCGCATCGACAAGGTGAAGGATGTCCTCAAGCCCGACCAGGCCGTCACGGCCCGCGTGATCAAGATCGACCGCGACGAGCGTCGCCTCGGTCTCTCGATCAAGGCCGCGAACTACTCGTCGGACCAGCTGGCAGCCGAGACGGCGAGCTACGATGCGCTCAACCGTCAGAGCACCGGCAACGACATGATGAACCTCGGCGACATTCTCGACGAGGCTCAGCGCAAGTAAGCCTGACGCAGTCCGCGGCCCCGCAGCGGGGCCTCGTTTCCCAAGCGCCCGTTCCGCAAGGACCGGGCGCTTTTGTTTATCCGAATCCGGCGCAACCGTCGGCGGCGATGCGAACCAAGAAAAACGCCCGCCGGCACGGGGCCGGCGGGCGGGAGAGGGGAGGGGCGGGGCGGCGCGAGAGCGTCCGCGAACCCCGTGGGATCAGTTGCGGTCGGCGGCCGAGGTAGGGACGGTGGACTTCGACTCGATGAATTCCTTGATGACTTCCATGCGCTTGCGCTGCCGCTCATCGAGCTCGATCTCGTCGGCCGAGCGCTGGGCTTCGTTCTTGGCGATCGCCTTCCGGATCTTGGAGAGGGCGATGTTCTGTAGCTGCCGGATGCGCTCGCGGGTCACCTTGAACTTCTTGCCGACCTCCTCGAGGGTCATCTCGTCGTAGCCGTCGAAGCCGAAACGCAGCCGGATGATTTCCGCCTCGCGCGGCTCCAGGGAGTCGAGCATCGCGCGAAGGTCGGAATTCTGGGAGCGCTCCTTCAGCGCGTCCAGCGGGTTGACCATGTTCTCGTCGCCCACGATGTCACCGAACGTGGCGGAGTCGCCTTCCTCGCCGATCGGCGCGTCGAGGGACGTGGGGCGGACGCTGACCGACTTGAGATGGGCCACCTTGCTGGTGGGAATCTGCAGCTCCATCGCCAACTCTTCGTCGGTCGGCTCGCGACCGAGTTCCTCCGAGAGGGCCATCGCGGTGCGGCGCATCTTGGCAATCTTGTCGACCAGGTGCACCGGGAGTCGAATGGTCTTACTCTGATTGGCGAGGGCGCGCTTGATCGACTGCTTGATCCACCACGCAGCGTAGGTCGAAAGCTTGCCGCCCTTGCGTGGATCGAACCGCTCCACGGCCTTGATCAGCCCGAGGTTGCCCTCGCTGATCAGGTCGAGCAGGGGCAGGCCAAAATCCTTGTAGTCCATCGCGATTTTCACCACGAGGCGCAGGTTGGCCGAAATCATGTGATCGCGCGCGGCCTTGTCGCCGCGGCGAATGCGCTTCGCGAGCGTGATCTCCTCATCGATCGTCAGCAACGGCGTCTTACCGATTTCCTGCAGGTACAGTTGCAGGCTGCTGCGGTCAGACGGACCCACGTACTCGCGCGCGGCGGGCTCGGCCTTCTCCAGGAAGGAGGGCGGAGCGTCGGGAGTGGCGGCCGGGCGCTCTGGAGCGAGCGTGGTGACCGAACGAGCGTCGAGGTCGTCCTCGGCAAACTTGCGGGGGGAGTTTGAATGAAGGGCCATGACGTAGAGGAGTTGAAGGGTGAGACCGCCGTTACCGTGGGAGTTCCCGGAGCCGACGGTGGCAAGAAGCTTCCTAGCGGAAACCGCGCCACAGAGAGGGAACGTGCAACCCCTTGGTTTGGATGCATCGGGCTGCAGATTAAGTGTGCCAAGTTGGCGCAATCGGCTTCGTGCCCCTTTTTTTGCGACGGAGCGTCGCAGCCTCGGTCCGGTCGGGGCCGGTGTGCCGCGGCATGGTTGGCGTGGCTCGTCGTCGCCCTACGCGTTTCCGCTCCCGTCAGGCTGCTGAAACAGGGCGGGGCAAGGGGCCGGCTGGACGCACTGCTTCCCTAGGGGAGCGCGGTGCGGTACGGTGCGGTGAGTGGGATCTCGCCGTCCCGTGGGGCGGCTCGGGCCGAGCGGCGTCAGGCGCGGGCGAGTCGCTGGGCGATGGCGACCGCCTTGAAGAGCGCGGAGGCCTTGCTGATCGTCTCTTGATATTCCGAGAGGGGAACGCTGTCCGCCACCACGCCGGCGCCGGACTGGATATGGATGCGACCGTCCTTGATGAGGGAGGTGCGCAGCATGATGCATGAGTCCAGATTTCCGTCGTAACCGAAGTAGCCCAAGGCGCCGGCGTAGAATCCGCGCTGGACGGGTTCGGTGTTCGCGATGATCTGCATGGCGCGGATCTTGGGCGCACCAGAAACCGTGCCGGCGGGGAACGTGGCGCGCATCAGATCGTAGGCGGTCCGACCCTCGTCGATGGTGCCCTCCACCTGCGACACGATGTGCATCACGTGGGAGTAGCGCTCGACCACCATCATCTCTGGGACGGTGACGCTGCCAAACCGACAGACCCGACCGATGTCGTTGCGGGCGAGATCGACCAGCATCAAGTGCTCCGCGCGTTCCTTCTCATCGGCGAGCAACTCGGCCTCGAGGGCGGCGTCGTCCGCGGGTGTCGCGCCGCGCCGCCGCGTGCCGGCGATGGGCCGGATCTCGACGCGACCGTCGGTGAGGCGGACGTGCACTTCCGGCGAAGCGCCGACGATCGCGAACGCGCCGGTGTCGAGGATGAACATGTACGGCGACGGATTGACCGTGCGCAGAGCCCGGTAGAGATCGAGCGGCGATTGCGTGAAAGGGGAGGAGAAGCGTTGCGACGGGACGAACTGGATGATGTCGCCGGAGCGGATGAATTCCTTCCCGTCCTCAACCGCCTGGCAGAAGCGTTCCTGGGTGAAGTTGCCCTTGGGGACGGAGACCGGGCCCGGATCGATGAGTGGCGCCGGGGCCAGTTCGCGCGGTTCGCGCAGGAGTGAGAACAGGAGGTTGAGCTCGGCGACCGCTGCCTCGTAGGCCGCGGCGGGATCGCCGTTCAGGTGGGCGTTGACGCACAGCCGCAGCGTCTGCTTCGCGCGATCAAAGATCAGCAGCGAATCGGAGAACATGAAGTAGAGCATCGGCAGCCCCAGCTCATCCATCGGAGCGGCGGGCACCGAGGGCTCGATGCGGGTCACGTACTCGTAGCCGATGAAGCCGACCGCGCCGCCGGTGAAGCGGGGCAGGCCGGGCAGGCTGACCGGACGGTATCCACGCATCTCCTGCTCCAAGAGCTGCAAGGGATCCGCCGGGGTGGTGACCGTGCGCGTGACCTTTCCGTTCTCGCGAATCTCCGTCGTATCCGCGCCGCAGGCGAGGATCTTGCGCGGGCGGCAGCCGATGAAGCTGTAGCGGGACAGGTGCTCACCGCCCTCGACGGACTCCAGTAAATACGATGGGCCCGAGTCGCGGAGCTTGGCGTAGGCCGAGACGGGCGTCTCGAAGTCGGCCATGAGGTCCGTGTAGACCGGGATCACGTTGCCTTGGGACGCCAGGCGGAGAAAAGTGTCGCGATCCGGGAAAATGTTCATCGAAGGCTCGGAGCTCGGTGGCGGGTCGGACGATCGGGAAGCGACGTCTGGCGCGCGTGCGGGCGGTTGGGAGTCGTTTTTAGTCTGGCGAAAATACCCGGCTCCGGAATCCTGTCGCAAGACTAGAGACGGCATGCCTATGACGATCGAAAAACGGGTTCTCGCGGTGATCATGGGGGGCGGACGCGGCACGCGTCTGCACCCGTTGACGATGGAGCGCTGCAAGCCGGCGGTCCCGCTCGCGGGCAAGTACCGCCTCGTCGACATCCCGATCAGCAACTGCATCAATTCCGGGATCAACCGCGTGTTCCTGCTCACGCAGTTCAACACCGCCTCGCTGCACCGTCACGTGCAGGCGACGTATAACTTCGACGTTTTCGGCGGTGGGTTTGTCGACATCCTTTCCGCCGAACAGACCGAGAAGAGCGCCGACTGGTACCAGGGGACGGCCGACGCGGTGCGCCGCAACCTCGTGCACTTCCGGAATTCCAAGCACGACTTCGTACTGATCCTCTCGGGCGACCAACTTTACCGGATGGATTACCGCAAGATCCTCGAGGATCACGTGGCCAACGGTGCCGATGTCACCATCGCCGCGATCCCGGTGCCGCTGAACAAGGTCGAAGGCCTTGGCGTCATGCGCGTCGACGAGAACCTTGAGATCAATGGCTTTGTCGAGAAGCCGAAGGATCCGGCTGTGATCAAGCAACTGGCGCTGAGCCCGGCTCGCGAGGCGACCCTCCGTTCCGGTGCCGGCGAGCAGCACTGCCTCGCGTCGATGGGCATCTACGTGTTCAACCGCGCCGCGCTGGCGGAGGCGCTCGACAACACGATGACGGACTTCGGCAAAGAGGTCATCCCGAGCCTCCTGGGGAAGAAGCGTCTCTTCGCCCATGTGTTCGAGGGATATTGGGAGGACATCGGAACGGTGAAGGCGTTCTTCGAGGCCAACCTCCAACTCGCCCATCCGCTGCCGCCGTTCAATTTCTACGACCAGGAGGCGCCGATCTACACGTCCGCGCGCTTCCTGCCGGCCTCGAAGATCAACCGCTGCGAGATCGACCACGTCGTCATCGGCGACGGCTCGATCGTCACCGATTGCAAGCTGCACCGCTGCGTGCTCGGCATCCGAGCGTTCCTCGGTGAGGGCACGCGCATGGAGGACGTGATCGTGATGGGCGCCGATTTCTACGAGACCGAGGCTGAGTTGGCCGCCAACAAGGCGCGCGGTATTCCGCACCTCGGGGTCGGATGCAACTGCGTCATCCACCACGCGATCATCGACAAGAATGCGCGCATTGGCGACAACGTCCGCCTCTCCCCGGCGGGCAAGGCCGACGGAAATTACCCCCACGGTATCGTGATCCGCGACGGCGTGCTGGTCGTGCCCAAGGGCGTCACCGTGCCGAGTGGCACGGTGCTCTGACGCCGACGCGGATGGAAGGCCGGGCTCGGAGCCCGGCCTCGTTCAGTTGTTGAAGCGGAACAGCGCGACGTCGCCGTCGGCGAACACGTACTCGCGTCCCTCGAGCCGGTAGCGTCCCGCTTCGCGCGCGGCGGCGGTGCTGCCGAGGCGGGAAAGGTCGTCGTAGGAGACGACTTCCGCCTTGATGAAACCCTTCTCGAAGTCGGTGTGGATGACGCCCGCAGCCTGCGGAGCTTTCCATCCCTTCTTGATTGTCCAGGCGCGTACTTCTTTTTCTCCAGCCGTGAAGTAGGTCTGCAGCCCGAGCAGCGTATACGTCGCACGGATCAGTTGGGATACGCCGGAGTCATCGACGCCCAAGTCCTTGAGGAAGGCCTTGGCCTCATCGGGGGCGAGGTCGATCAATTCCGCCTCGATGCGGGCGCTGATCGGGACGTACGCCGCGTCGTGGTGCGCCTTTACGTACGCCGCCACCTTCTGCACGAACGGATTCTGCTCCGCCGTGGCCAATTCGCTCTCGGCGACGTTGCAGGCGTAGAGCACCGGCTTCGCGCTGAGCAGCTGGAAGAGCTGCAGCAGGCGCTTCTCCTCGTCCGTGCACGGGAGAACGTTGGCGGGGAGATTCTGGTTGAGGTGAGGGGAGAGACGCTCGAGGAGCGCCATCTCCACCTGAGCCTCCTTGTCGCCGCTCTTCGCCTTCTTCTGCGTCTTGTCGATGCGCTTGGTCACCGCGTCGAGATCGGCGAGGATCAACTCGGTCGTGATCACCTCAATGTCGCGCACCGGGTCCACCGCACCCATCGTGTGGATGACATCCGGATCCTCGAAGCAGCGGACGACATGGACGATCGCGTCGGTTTCGCGGATGTTGGCGAGAAACTGATTTCCGAGACCTTCGCCCTTGCTCGCCCCGGCGACGAGGCCGGCGATATCGACGAACTCGATGGCGGCAGGAATCACGACGCTGGTCTTGGCAATCCTTTGCAGGACGGACAAGCGATCGTCTGGGACGGACACCACGCCGACGTTCGGGTCGATCGTGCAGAACGGGTAGTTCGCCGCTTCGGCCTTGCGGGAGCGGGTGAGGGCGTTGAAAAGGGTGGATTTGCCGACGTTAGGCAGACCGACGATTCCGGCTTTGAGCATAAGGGGCTAGAAGAGCGTTGGGAGTCAGGGCTTGACAAGCCATTTGTCGGTCCGTGCAATCCTCCGCTTTTCAAGACTCATTCCGCGTTTCCCTATTCGTTTCCATGGCTCTCACCATCCGTCTCTCCCGCATCGGCGCCATCCATCAGCCGATCTATCACGTGGTCGTCGCCGAGGCGCGCTCGCGTCGCGATGGCCGTGCCGTCGAGATGCTGGGGACGTTCTCGCCCCGCTCCAAGGCTGCGGACGCCCTGACCCTCAAGGTTGATCGCGCTGATTATTGGATCAGCAAGGGAGCCAAGCCGTCCGAGACGGTGAATTCCCTGATCAAGCGCGCCCGCAAGTCGGGTGGCGTCGCTTCGGCCGCCTAAGCGCGCGCCGCACCAAGCACCCTGCTCCCGGGGTGCTGATCCGTCAGATTTTCACGGCCTCGGTTCACCCGGGGCCTTTTCTTTTTTAGCCATGGCTTTGCATATCGACGTACTCACCCTCTTCCCGCGCATGCTGGAGGGCTTTCTGAGCGAGAGCATCGTGGGCAAGGCGGTCGAGCGTGGGCTGTTCACGGTGAAGGTTCACGATTTGCGGCAATGGGCGACGGATCGCCATCGCACCGCTGATGATCGACCGTTCGGTGGCGGGGCCGGGATGGTGTTGAAGCCAGAACCCGTGTTTGCGGCCTTCGAACAGGTGCAGCGGCCGGAGTCCAAGCGGATTTATCTGACGCCCGACGGGGTGCCGTTGTCGCCCGGCTTGGCCGAGTCGTTGAGTCACGAGCAGCACTTGGTGCTCCTCAGTGGCCACTACGAGGGGATCGATCAGCGCATCCGCGATCGCCTCATCGATCAGGAGATTTCCATTGGCGATTACGTGCTGACGAATGGCACTTTGCCGGCCGCAGTCGTCATCGATGCCCTGAGTCGTTTCATCCCCGGTGTGCTCGGTGAGGAAAAGTCATTGACGCACGAATCCTTCACCAACAAGTTGCTCGACTTTCCTCAATATACGCGTCCCGCCGAATTCCGCGGCATGTCCGTACCGGAGGTCCTCCTCTCCGGTAACCATGCCGAAATCGAAAAATGGCGGCGTGCGCGCCAAGAGGAAAAAACCCGTCAAGTCCGTCCCGATTTACTCTCACTAACGAAAGGCCAGCCATGAACCCGATCATCAAGGAAATCACCGCGTCCCAGGTGAAGAAAGACCGTCCGCCGTTCAAAGTCGGCGACGGTGTCCGCGTGCACACGAAGGTGCGCGAGGGTGACAAGGAGCGCGTGCAAATCTTTGCGGGCGTGGTTATTGCCCTCAAGGGCAGCGGCATTCACGAGACGTTCACCGTCCGCCGCATCAGCTACGGCGAGGGCGTCGAGCGCGTCTTCCCGGTCAATTCCCCCAACGTGGAGCGGATTGAGATCGAGAAGGAGTCGGAGCCGATGCGCGCCCGCCTCTATTATCTTCGCGATCGTCAGGGCAAGGCCGCGATGGCGGTCAAGCGCAAGGCCTACGACGAAAAGGCCGAGGCCCCGGCGGCCGCGACCGCCTGACGCCACCGTCGATTTTCCGGCCTTGGCCGGTCCAGCAAGAGCGAGCCAACCATGGCTCGCTTTTTTCATGCCCTCCCGCTTTGAATCGGAGGTTCGTGCCTAGATTTCCCTTTCGCTGCCCCCTTTCCTTTCTTCACGTCCCATGATCCTGCAATCTCAGCTCCTTTCCCAAGCCGCCAATCAGGCCCGAGGCCTCGCGATGGACGCCGTCCACGCCTGCCAGTCCGGCCATCTGGGTCTGCCGCTCGGCGCGGCGGAGATCGGCGCCGTTCTCTACGGGCATGCCTTGCAGCACAACCCGGAGCGCCCGCGCTGGATCAATCGCGACCGGTTCGTGCTTTCCGCCGGTCATGGGTCCATGTTTCTCTATGCGTGGCTGCATCTGAGCGGCTACGAGGTGTCGCTCGATGACCTGAAGGCGTTCCGCAAGCTGCACAGCAAGACGCCCGGCCATCCGGAATTCCGCGAGACTCCCGGAGTCGAGGCGACCACCGGACCGCTGGGGCAGGGGATCGGCAATGCGGTCGGCATGGCGGTCTCCGCCAAGATGGCCGAGGCGCACTTCAATACGCCCGAGCACACGATCTTCGATCACCATGTCATCGCTCTCGCCGGCGACGGCTGCATGCAGGAGGGTGTTGCCCTCGAGGCGGTTGCCTTCGCGGGTCATCAGGGCCTCGATAACCTGATTCTCATCTACGACGCGAACGAGGTCACCCTCGACGCGATGGCGGACAAGACCCAGAGCGACAACACCGCGATGCGGTTCAAGTCGCTGAAGTGGGATGTCCAGACGATCGATGGGCACGATCTGGCCGCGATCCTCAAGGCGGTGAACAAGGCGAAGCGCACCAAGTCCGGCCGCCCGCAGTTGATCATCGCCAAGACGATCATCGGCAAGGGCATTGCCGAGGTGCAGGGAACCGCCAAGGGCCACGGCGAGGGCGGGGCAAAGTTCATCGATGGCGCCAAGGCCACCCTCGGCCTGCCCGTGGATCAGCATTTCTTCGTGAGCGAGGAGGTCCGCGCGTACTTCGCCTCCCACAAGGCGCGACTCATCCGCCAGTGCAACCGGTGGCACAAGACTTACCGCGCATGGCGCGACGCGAACCCGGCGAAAGCTCAGCTTCTCGAGACCGCTGGCCTCGCGCCGGACGCGGCCAGCCTGCTCGCCGCGATGCCGGCCTTCCCGGCCGACTCCAAGCTCGCCACCCGGGCCGCCGGCAAGGCCGTGCTGCAGCCGCTCGCCGCCACGCTGCCGCTGCTCATCGGCGGAAGCGCCGACCTCTACGGATCGACTCTCAACCACATTGCGGACTCACCCGACTTCGAGCCCGCCTCCCGGACCGGACGCAATATCCGCTTCGGCATCCGCGAGCACGCGATGGCCGCGATCGCGAACGGCGTCGCCTACGATGGCCTCTTCCGTCCCTCCATCGCGACGTTCCTCGTCTTCGCAGACTACTCGCGCCCGTCCATGCGCCTCGCCGCCTTGGCGAAGCTCCCGGTGGTCTACATCTACACCCACGATTCCATCGGGGTGGGTGAGGACGGGCCGACGCACCAGCCGATCGAAACCGTGTCGGCACTGCGCCTGATTCCCGGCCTCGACGTGATTCGCCCCGCCGATCCGGAGGAGACCGCAGGCGCGTTCGCCGCCGCGCTTTCCCGCACGGACGGGCCGACGCTGCTTGCGCTCACGCGCCAGGTGCTCCCGACGCTGAACGATCTCCCGGTCGCCACCCGCCGCGAGGGCGCACTTCAGGGTGCCTACATCGCCCGCCGTGAAGAGGGTGCGCTCACGACGATCCTGCTCGCCAGCGGCTCCGAGCTCCAGCTGGCCCTCGCGGCCGCTCAGCAACTCGGCGCCGGCGTGCGCGTGGTCTCGGTTCCGTCCATCGAACGCTTCTCCCGCCAGCCGCGCGAGGTACGCGAGGCCATCCTGCCCTCCGCCATCCGGCGCCGCGTTTCGATCGAAGCCGGCGTCACCGGCGTCTGGGCCGGCTTGGTCGGCCTCGACGGCAAGGCGATCGGCATCGACCGCTTCGGCCTCAGCGCTCCCGGCGCCACGGTGTTCAAGGAACTCGGCGTGACGGTCGAGGCCGTCGTCCAAGCGGTTCGCGAACTGGCCTAGGCCCCTTCGCCTCATCGTCCCCGACCTCGCTCCGAGCGGAGCGAGTCGGCCTTCCGGCCGGGCCGATGCCACAGTCGCCTTGCCTTTTGTGGTTAGGCGGCTGATGGTTAGCCTCCTAACGTTATCGAGCGGACCTTATGCCGATGTTACTGTTAAGAGACTTGCCGCGCTACGAGTGCCTCTTGGAAGGGGCGCGGCGCTTCCCTGAGCTCGATCCGTCCGCCTGCGAGGTGTACCTCCATGTGCTGAGGGCTGGGGATGAGGCGTTTCGTTCCTGCGGCGAGCCGTTGGAGGCTCACGGGATCAGCGCGGGTCGCTTCACGGTGCTGATGCTTCTGCTGCGCAAACGGGATGACGCGTGCGGCGCCATGCTGACGCCCGCGGAGTTGGCGGACAAGGCGGGCGTGACCCGTGCCACCATGACGGGCCTCATCGACACGCTGGAGCGCGATGGTTTCGTCCGCCGCGAGCCGGATCCCAACGATCGGCGGATGACGCCGGTGACGCTGACCCCGGCGGGCGAGGCATTGCTGCAGGGCGTGGTTCCTGCCTACTTTCAGCGGATGGGTTCCTTGGTCGCGCACTTGAGCGAGTCGGAGCGGCGTACGCTCGTCACGCTCCTCGCGAAACTGGTGCGCGGGAACGAAACCGAAGATCCGTCGGTCACCTCAACAGACGGTGCGGCTCCTGCTCCGGTCTGCCCATCCGGCTCCCTCAATTCTTCTGTCCCATGATCAAACGATTTGTCCTCGCTCTCGCCGCGTTCGCGGCGCTGGTGGTATCGCTGGGCGCCGTCAAGGTCGCCCAAATTCGCGAGATGGCCGCGATTCCGCGCGACATGCCGCCCGCGGCCATCACCTCGATTCGTGCGGAAACTGCGGTCTGGCGTCCGACGATCAACGCGATCGCAACACTGGCGCCGGTGGAGGGCGTGACCCTCGCGGCCGACGCGGACGGCACGGTGGTGCGGATCGCCGTGGAGAACGGTGCGTCCGTGCAAGCGGGCGATGTGCTCATCGAGCTGGATACGTCGGTGGAAACCGCCCAGCTGGCCGCGGCCGGCGCCCGACAAGCGATTGCCCGGCTCGACCGTGACCGTGCCACCGAGCTGCGCGCAAAGAACACGATCAGCCAAGCGGAACTCGACGCCGCGACCGCCCGCGTCAATCAGGCGGAGGCTGACGTCGCGGCGCTGCAGGCGCTCTTGAACAAGAAGGTCATTCGCGCTCCTTTCGGAGGCCGGGTGGGCATCCGCATGGTCAATGTCGGCCAGTACGTCGGCCGCGGTGCGAGGCTGCTGCCGTTGCAGCGGCTGGATCCGATGTTCGTGGATTTCAGCATCCCGCAGCGTCATCTGCCCGAGTTGGTCGTGGGGCAGACCGTGCGGGTGCAGGTCGATGCGTATGCGGATCGTTCCTTCTCGGGCAAACTGACCGCGATCAACCCCGGCGTGGATCCGGACTCGCGCAACATCGCTGTGCAGGCGACGGTCTCCAACTCCGAAGACCTGCTGCGTGCGGGCATGTTTGCGCGCGCGGAGATCGAACTGCCGGAAAACGCCCCCGTCGTGGTGCTGCCTGCGACCGCCATCGCGTATGCCTCCTACGGCAATTCGGTCTTCGTGATCGAGACGATGAAGGATGCCGACGGGAAGGAATACCTCGGTGTCCGCCAGCAATTTGTCCGTCTCGGCCCCGCGCGCGGTGATCAGATCGCGATTCTCTCCGGCGTGAAGCCCGGTGAGGAAGTGGCGACGTCGGGCGTGTTCAAGCTGCGGAACGGTCTCAAGATTCAGGTGAACAACCGCGTGCAGCCAGCCAACAACCCGGCGCCCCGGCCGCAGAACACCTGATCCGTCCGGTCCTCACCCAAGCCTTCTTCCTTCGAGGACGCCCCGCGTTCATGAAATCTCGCTTTACCGATCTCTTCGTCCGCAAGCCGGTCATCGCGCTGGTGGTCAACATCGTGATCCTGGTCGTGGGCATCGTGTCCTACAACCGGCTCAACGTTCGCCAGTACCCGCGCAGCGACAGCGCGGTGGTGAAGGTCACCACGCTCTACTTCGGAGCCAGCGCGGAAACGGTGCGCGGGTACATCACCACGCAGCTCGAGCGCGTGATCGCGAGCGCCGACGGCATCGACTACATTCAGTCCAACAGTCGGGCCGGCCTGAGCACGATTGAGGTCTTCCTGCGCCTGAATTACGATACGAACGCTGCGCTCGCTCAGATCAGCTCGAAGATCGACCAGGTGCGCAGTGAACTGCCGCCAGAGGCGGAGGCGCCCACCATCAGCGTCGAGTCGAGCGACAACCAGTTCGCCTCGATGTACCTGAGCTTCTACTCGGACGAGCTCGAGGAGAACCAGATCACTGACTACCTGACGCGGGTCGTCCAGCCGCAGCTTTCATCGATCAAGGGCGTGCAGCGAGCGGATGTGCTCGGCGGGCGGGTCTTCGCCATGCGCATCTGGCTGAAGCCCGATGAGCTCGCGGCGCGTGGCCTGAGCCCGGCCCAGGTGCGCCAAGCCCTCGCCGCCAACAACGCCCTCGCGGCGGTAGGCAGTACGAACGGCTCGATGATCCGCGTCTCGCTCGTCGCGGACACCGATCTGAAGAACGTGAGCGAGTTTGAGAATCTCGTCGTGGCGCAGCGGAACGGCGCGATCATCCGGCTCTCGGACATCGCGGACGTCGCCATGGGCGCGGAGAGCTACGACGAGGAGGTTCGCTTCGGCGGCAAGAAAGCGACGTTCATGGGCATCTGGGTCCTGCCGACGGACTCAACGGTCGAGGTCATCAAGCGCGTGCGCGCGGCCCTGCCGGGCATCGAGGCCCGTCTGCCCTCGTCCCTGAAGCTGCAGATCGGCTACGATGCGACGGGCTACATCGAGGACGCGCTCAAGGAGATCGTGACCACGCTGATTGAGACGCTGCTGATCGTAGCGGTGGTCATCTTCCTGTTCATGGGCTCGCTGCGCTCCGTGCTCATTCCCCTCGTGGCGATGCCCCTGTCGTTGATCGGAGCCTTCGCCCTGATGCTGGCGCTCGGTTTCACGGTGAACCTGCTCACCCTGCTCGCGATCGTGTTGGCCGTCGGCATCATGGTCGACGACGCGATCGTCGTGGTGGAGAATGTCGAGCGGCACGTTCGCGAAGGAAAGACTCCCTTTGACGCGGCGATCCTGGGGGCGCGTGAGTTGGTGGGCCCGGTGATCGCGATGACCATCACGCTCGCGGCGGTCTACGCGCCGATCGGTTTTCAGGGCGGTTTGACGGGCGCGCTCTTCCGCGAGTTTGCCTTCACGCTCGCCGGCGCCGTGGCGG
>JACCDG010667016.1_pt1 | contig 47338 bp, 38 predicted proteins | sample 7442471 | NCBI WGS metagenome assembly JACCDG01 (sample SAMN15323444, study PRJNA562643) | freshwater metagenome | isolation source: river surface water | place: USA:Blue River Watershed | collected 2017-08-17
AAGAAGAAAGCTCCGGCTAAGAAGAAAGCGCCCGCCAAGAAGAAAGCGCCTGCCAAGAAGAAAACAAAAGCAAAAAAGTAAATTATTTAATATGGTAATCTATTAATCATAAAAAAATATTTTTTTGTGTTTCTACTTATGACGGAACGAGCATTCAGGATCATTACACCGTTTCCCCTTGCGACACGCTCTAATAACAATTCTTTCACATGCTTCTTGCTCACAATAGTTACCACGAGTCACATGTGGGCAAATGTATTTTGCTTGAATATGAAAGTGCTTACATTCTAGATTTGTGCATGTAGAGTAGCGTGGGCAGATCTTAATACCTTTTTGTAAAGTATCACAGAATTCTCTTCTCGTAGTTACAAAGACTCTTCCCGACATATCTTGATCAGGCTCTCCTGATTCCATTGATTGATCGCTTTCATAACATAAATCTCCCCATGATGATTTAGATGATTCTCGTGTTAAATGTGGCGTTGCACTAATATCATCTGGCGATTCATCTCCTTGCGTTTCTTCTGATTCCTTATCATGAATCGCGCGATACTCCTGATATGATTGTTTGTTTGAAAATGCCATTTCTTCAGGGGTCAGGTTTCGTAGATACTCGTATCGATTTGTCACATGAGCAGGATTCAAGCCATAGTTGTTCATAAGACTGCTGATGATTCCAAGAATGTGATTTTGAACCTCATCAATAGGTTCTAGGGAATACATATTATCAAAGGAGGAGGAGGAGCGTGGGTTCAATCGGTATATTACTACAATGATGTATTAAATTGATGAAAAAAAGAATTAATGCATTAGTTTTCTTCAAACTGTTTAGCAAATGCAGGATACGCATTCTGCTTACGCCATTTTGTCCATTCCTCGCGTTGTATTAAAAATGGGGTAACAAAGTATGGAGCTGTATAGTCAGAAGGTAGGTCTGCATTTACATTGACTGCAGTTGATGGCGCTTTGAATTCAGAAGTAGTCTTGGTAAATGTATAATCATCACTTAGTAGCGCAACTCGGGCGCATCTACCAAATGCCCTACGCATTCTATCCATAAGATAAATCTGAGCATGATCATTGATACAGGCGCGGGAAGGTAGCGTATTTAGTGGAGCTACTTGGCGTTTGGCCAGATTGCGCACATTATCTTCCGATCGCATCATCGCATCATGAGCCATAGCAATTGGTATATCCAATTTTGCAATACCGTCATGCTGGATTGTTGGTTGATAGCGTTGATATGCTATGATTCCTGATTGTGTATCGCGATATTGTTCTCGGTCATTCTGATTCAGCTTATGATTGAATTCAGATCGCCCAATTCCATTATCTAAGATGATGAAATATGATGGAACTTCTTTTGTTCCTGTCTTCCTGAACATCTTGATTAACAATTGGCGCAGCCCATACGAATTAAGTTGATACTTAACCGCAAAGCAACAATCAATGAGCACAAATGCAACATGCTTGAACAGATAACGATACCTGGTATGTATATCTCCCATTCTGGGATTGACATTGATGATTCCAGTCATTAACCAGCGACGAATATTCTTCCATTCAGCTACAGATGCATGACGTAGGGAAGCTCCCTTGGATTTCATGGTTTCAATCAGTTCAATGTTGTCACATTCCACATATGAGCTAGGGGCTCCTTTCTGTGTCATATGAAAACTCCAGGCGCGCCATCCAAGCATAAAGTCATCGTGCTTCACTAGGCTGTTTTCATAAACGCGGAATACATTCGCAACAACCTTTGGGTTGACGGTGGGCATATTGTTCTGAGCCATGACTATTGTCTTGTTTAAGTGGGATCGTTTTATAATAGACAAACGTTGCTATTTTAACCTCAAAAAAAGATACAAAATATTGCTTCTCGTCACTGAAATGTAAATAGAAATCGTTTTTAGTTCCAAGCCCTAAGCGGACTACTGAAAACGAAGTCGCTTGGTCAAAGACACGAGAACATCATCGACCATTTGTTCAGGCGTCACGAGATTCTCGGCTACTCTATCAAGAGCTTCAGGATCGGGTATACGGCTCCGCTTTTCAGTTACTGTAGTTTTAGACGGCCAACTGACAGTGCCCCAGTTGATCCGATCTGCAAATTCTTTTAATAAGAGTGGAGAAGGGGTATTGTATTCGCACAAGAAGTTCCAGTCGAATTGATCAGAAAACTCTCGAATAAAGCTTTCGGAAAGAGTCTGATGATAAGCAATTCCATTCCAATACAACTTGTCTGCAAACTCGCGCATGAAGCTTTCAGACAGTGTCTGATTCATACAAATTTGATTCCATTTCACGCGGTGGGCAAACTCGCGGATGAACTTTTCCGAAAGTCTCTGGTGCGTGCAGACCAAAGTCCAGTTCACATAATCAGCAAACTCGCGGATAAAGGCTTCAGAGAGCTTGTTCCTACGTCTACAAAGAGAATCCCAATCAAAGCTTTCTAACTCGCGAAAGTACATCATAAGTAAGTCCTAATGTGTTGAGACTATAATTATGATTATCATCATCAATTTTACGTTTAAACCAGATGCTCGATTGATACAAGAATTCATCATTTCTAAATCATAATTGCTACTCTAAGATAATCATAAAGCGATTAGACAAAGATTTATCACAAAAAAAGTATGCAGACGAGGCTGCTGTCACTCTCTACTGCTCTCCAGAGTGCTGCGCTTTCCCCTTCCTGACCTTCATCCCCTTCTGCCAAGCCGCAAAGGTAATGCCGCTAGAGGGGATACCCTCAGAGACACTAAAGCTTCTAAAATTCACTAGCACGTGCTTACCATTATCATCCTTGCAGTAAGGCTGTAATAGCGAGTTGCGGAAGATATGGATCGTATCGGCGGTCTTGCCCGTGTACGAGCCAGATCCTTCCAGACGATAGAACTCTCGAAAATTGTTCACCAGATGTTCTAGTGCATAGACAGTACCTTCAGAGTAGTACACATTATTCATAATGTAACGCTGATACACATCCTCCTCCTGGCGATACTGGTCAGTCTCCCTGATGATGGTCGGATGAGGCACCTTGAGGATCTGGCCTTCGTATTGCGAATACAACTTTGAACGATAATGAATCAAGATCGAGAGGAATGCCTCTTGGTATCGCTTGTCGCTTTTAATCTTATCGATTAGAGCAGGGTCGCGAGGGCGCTCCAGAGGATCGTTCGGGTTGCATTCATTCTTGAAACAGATCTTAAACTTGTATGACATGAATCGACGCCACACAGCATGTTCCGTAGTTTCGATCACAAATCGATGATTGGTAGTGACGATATGGTTGCAGTTAGCATTGAAGTTCTCCTGCTCCTTGAATAAGTGGCGCCCAGAAAGGGTTTCTCCGCCAGTAATCTCCTTTACCTTAGCAACATTCACTTTCTCATTGCGATCACTTTCAGAGTAATACACAAGACGAGCATTCTTTAGTTCCATAATTGCAGGATCCGCACTGGCAGAGCTTGTACGATTCTGTTCAGTGATGAAACTTAGTGGCATCTTACGCACGTAGAGTTCTCCTAGAGTACGTTTGAAGAGCTCCATCAATACTGTCTTTCCGTTAGAATTATGGTGAACATAGAAGTCTCCATCAAGGTAGCGATGGTTACCATCTAATTCAAATCCATAGTAGTTTCCTTGTCCAATCGGTTCAATCGAGAACGAATCAGTCAAATGTGCCTTTGCACTTGCAAATAGTGGTGCTTGCTTACGCAGAACCTTGCATGGAATGCGAGCTAGATCACTTCCATATATGTTCATCCGGAAGTAAGTGCCTTCAACAGGGCCATTCTTTCCATTTGTGCATGATTTCTTTACTTCGTGCTTATAGGCGGCAAATCCTAGAGAACGAACAAGTTCTATCACATCATCAAATAGTCGTTCGTTTTTCAAAGTGAGCTCATATTGTTGGCAATTCTTCTGAAAATGCCCATCTGAATCAATAATGCCAGCCAATAGAGCAAGACGTTGATCAGTTGATCCTTGTTTAAACACATTTGGAATGTGCTTGTTCTGAATCAAATCATATGCGCGTAGAGAATCCAACATCGGATTCGGTTTCTTCTTACCAGGACCTCCAATACGATACACCTTGGCTCTACCAGCGTCTTCAACAGGCTTAATAGTACATGAGGCAGGAATTAACTCACTTAACGAGTCAATTACTTCAGTGTCCATCGTAGTGATCATTGGACCACGAGAATGCCCATCACCAAGCCAGTAACCAAGTAGATAGGGGTCAATACTCACTTTCTTCTCGGCATATGATACACCAGATGACTTGTAAAGAGTTACATTTCCTTTCTTAAGCCAATGTGAGTGCCATGTTAGAAGATCTTTAACTTTAATATCCATGATATCGCCCTTCTTGATCATCTTGCTGTTACTAATAGCCATGATGTCTAGCAACTTTTGTGCCTCTTCTTTGGTTGATACCATCATACTGCGTCTAGTAGGTTCATTAGAATCATTGTATTCACACCAGACAGTTCGATACTTTGGGTTAGTGGCGTATGATCCATCTGATCGTTTCTCAATACTGGTTAGCCCAGTAAAGCGAATTGACAGAACATGATCCTTATTGACTTCAAATGCACCTCCCTTCTTGGGAACAATGCGGTACATTTCATCGGTACCCCGGAATAGTTCCTGGACGGTACGTGGTGTATCATCATCTCCCATGAGCTTGTCACCTACACAAACGTCTTGTACCATCTTAACTGAGCCATCGTACATGCGAATCGGCGTATCAATAGCATGGCAGCCACCACCGTGGATAATGAGAAAGAGGGACTCTTTCGGCATACCATCAAGCGATGTACAGAAGTAGTAGAGTAGAAACTCCAAAGCATCCATTTCATCATCTGGAACCAGTGATCGTAGCATGCGATAGATAGTTTTAACATATTTGCTGTTCGGATCATATGGCACATACTTCGTATCGGTGAATAGTGAAATCGGATATGTGTGAAAGTATTGAATCAACTTTGCGTTTGCTCCAGAGAATTCAAGTACACCATTGCCAACTCCAACAATGTGCGGAGTCTTATCAAGATGATTAATGAAAGTGTTGCGCTTGAACAATGATGACGCTTCATCAATCACGGACTTCTTTGCGCCATGGTTGAAAATCATTTGAATCGAAGTGAGAAATGCTTTGCTAAGATCATTGATGATCTTCTGTCGAGGGTCTTTCTCTTTATTCTCTTCGGTAACGCACATTGCTTTCATATCAGTATAAATCGCAGTGGCAATTTCCTTGAATTCGGTAACCATGTAGATAGCTAGACTATCTGGCTGCGATCCAATCCGGCGCCACTTGTATACTTGTCCAACCTCGATATCTCGAGTGCGCGGAGTCACAAACTCGTACCAGTCTGGAACAGACTTAGGAACATCTTTGGTTGCAAAAGCATTCTTGAACATAAAGTGTAAGTATGATGCAACTTGGCTATGGTTGATCTTGCCACGCACTAGAGGGTGGCGGATATCGCGGATCATCATCGTTCTGATAGTTTTCATTGTATATCTATGCATCTCACTCGGAGAATCAATACGCGCCCAATAGTTGATAGAATCAGGCGAATACAGCGAACGATCTGTGCTACTAATAGCATCATACCAACATTGTTCAAATGTCTCCCATGTGATCGGAGTTCGTTTGCCATCAGTCTTAATTAGATGATTGCGATCTTTAGTGATCATCACTGCCAAACAATGGTAGCGATTGGTCTCAGGATCAGCTGCAAGAGATCTGATAATCTCTATCCAGCTTTCAACTGAAGCAAATCGGGAGTTATCTAGCAATTCAAGCATGGCTCGCATATGTTTGATATCATCATCAATGACCAGCATTTGAAGATACGTAGAGTATGCTTCATCATGCGCCATTTGAAAGAGTCTTCCATCGTTCATTTCGCGTTCCATTTTGTCATATGCCTCTTCCGTCAAGTCATACGCCGTCTTATTAACAACACCGCCTTCTTCGGGATGATTAATTGAAATACTATGCACCATATTAATAATCTTTTCGTTTACAGCATCAACACATACCGTTTCTCCTGATGTGCGACCATTGCGCATAACTAGCTTGAATATTTTGTTCAAGCACATACGCTCCATTTGATCGATATCGCAAGATCCGTAAAGCGGAACTGGCGCAACTCGAGCCGAAGGCTGGAAGCATTTTTTGAGAGGGTAGTTTAATTCATTATCAAATAACTGAGTAATGTTAGCATTCTTCCAAACTTTGCGATGGACGTAGAATCGGGTTCTAGGATCCAACATAATTGAAGGAATGATGATACGAAAAGTAGAATGATACATTAATTTAGTTGCATCATAAGTCGGCTTGGCAGACGACATATAGAAGCAATAATGCAAGACATTCGCTATGGTCACATCAAAGTCAATGATATTCATCAGAAGCTCGTTAAAGAGAAGTCGAATGAATGGCTGAACCACTTTTCCGAAATCAACAACATCATGGGAAGTAGTAAAGCGAAATTCAAAGAACAATCCACTTACTCCTTCATCGTCCTCATCGGTGTCATCAACAGGATTAACATCTTGGAGTTCGTAGAAATGATTATCAATGTTTGCATCAAGACAATCCTTCAGTAACTTCATCATGCGTGGTATCTCGTCGCTAGGAACGTAAAACCGCTTACGATAATGCGGAGCCATACTAATAAAGTTAGGAACAGCATCTTTGTCGGCGACCGACAACGCAAATTGATCCATGAAATGATAAAGCGCAATCTTGATTGGCTTGTTATCATCGAACACGTCCGCAAACACGGATTTCATGCTCACTGAATCAGTTGGGGCACTCATAGTTATGTAAGAACTTGGAGTGAAAGTGACTTTGCTGAAGTTAGCTTGATGTTGGGATATATTTAATAGAATATTGTTCAATTTTGAAGCAACATACTCAACTTATACGAGAGCGGCTCTAGCATTGCTCATATGAGTTAAATGAATAAAAATAAATATATTCCTAGAGTAGGAATAGTTGTGTCTATAGCGCATAGTTTATGTTTGAATTAATATATTAGCTATGTTAGCTCGCCCCAGATCAAATACGCGAGCTCATGAAAAGATTACTCTACCATATCCAAAGATCATTCCAGAGTTGTCCAAGCATGGTTTAGTTATGATTCCGCTTTATAACAAGCGTCCCATATATCGGCAGTGGAATAAGATAACTCAAACGCCAAAGATTGAAGCATTTAAAGGCTACAACATTGGCATTTTAACAGGCCAAGCTTCCGGCATTACTGTATTAGACATTGATGTTAAAGAAGGCGGCGTGCAAATGTGGAATAGTATATCATCTGCATTTCCTGAAATCATAACCCCTGTCGCAAGAACCGGTAGTAATGGTATTCATATGTACTTTCGATACAATAAAAAATTGTATTCCTTTTCTCGGTATAAACTCCGAGGCAAACGTATTGGTTGGGATTTACTAAATAATGATAGACAATGCGTAGCTCCGCCTTCAATTAGTTTAGATACTGGCAAAAAATATAGATGGGTTGTTTCACCAAACGATGTACCATTTGCGCAAATGCCAAAATGGCTGGAGGATTATCTTATGAATGTCAAGTCTTTTCAATAAGCATGAATCATTTAATATATATGCAATAGATTTTGATAATGAGCTATCCTCATCGGAGCGAGGCATTTTTGACTGAGTCGAGAGATTCAATGAATCCGTCCCAAATCAGATTTAGTGATGGCGATGATGGAGAATCATCATCGCCCACTTTGGATTATGGCAGTATGGAGCAACCATCACAGCTTAGATATCGGCAGGCTATATCTAGCGAAAACCTCCCAAGTTTAAATGATATCGGTATTACGATCAATCCAGAGCAAGATCACCTTAACCGCGATTTGTTAAATTATAATTTTGAATGGAATATGTCTCCACAATCGCCTATATCAAGAGTGCCATTGATGGAACCGCGTTCGTTCGAAGATCTCGATAACTTTGAGCCTCTGCATAATCCCACATCATTGGGAATTCAATCAAGGATGACAAATCCTTATTTCTTGCTTGAAGCAGTCGCTTGTGGGATTTTTGATTTAATATTATGTAGCAATGCATTCACATTTACGCTGCTGATAAATGGAAACATTGATATTAATGTTCCTTTGCGGTTTCTTGTATTTAGAGCTATTAATCTAACCTGTTTGGGTTTAGTATGCGCCATCTTTACTACTCCAGATACTTATAAGTCTATTAATATTAGTATTGAGTATTTAGCAATTAATGCAATCATTTATGAATATTCGTTGAAGGTTGTTTTACAATATTTATTAATAAGAATCGTCTCAGGGATTACATTCGCGTTTTTAACTACTTGGATTTTCTATGATCTTATTACACAATTTACAACAGAAGATGTAATATCAAATGTATTGTTTGTAACAACTAACAATTATAAATTTAGTTATTCTTTTTATCTAACCGCATTATTGCTACACCTCAGCATTGCTATTGGATTATCATTAGTTGTTGATAATACAACCTCTACAAATGCGAAGATATCCGCAATTATTAAATCTGGTGTCATTTATATGTGTCGATTATCGTTTGGCGTTATCGTCGGCCCGATCGGATACATTTGGTCTAATATTGCTTTGTATTTTGCAATTGTAGTAAATCGCCATAGATATGATTTACTCGATTTCCATATTATCGCCACTTATCTCGTGATGATCGTTGGTATAGTAATTATCTATCCACTAATTGCCATACAAGTTAAGTTTATTTGGAAGAATAAATATCGGCGCTACATTGAATACATAAGATAAAAAAATGTAACTTTTTTTATTTCAACACCTACAACAACTGAAACAGATATTCACTGTAGCGTTTGCTGTAAATAGCATCCTTGATAAGTCCGGGCTTGACATCAGGCTCATTCTTAAATTGCTTCATCAACTCCTGAATAAACGGCGAAGGATCTTCTTGTTTCTCAGAAGGTTCATTCAAACGCTGATAGGTTTCAGTTGCAATATCATCGATTGCATTGTTGAGTGCCTTGAATTGTGGTTCAAACTGTTGAAACAGAATGCGGAAATGCTCATAGCGATCGTGATTCAAGGTAAGTTGAATCACCAACTTATTATAATCCATGCCACGAATAGCACTATTGTCCTTGTAAAGCCCCAGTTTAATGATTTTGTACAACTCACTTTCTAGATAGATTGTGTAGTACTCATCAGGGACAGACCGCAGCTTAGCACGGAGGATATATCCATATAATGGCTTGTATTTGAAATTCTGAAGACGATAGGCTTTAGCATATTTCGCATAAGCTAGTTTAGCATAATTGGTTAACGCATGAATGTTTCCATCTCGTAGCGTCAACGGGTTTTGCTGAGGAAGCCCCGCAACATGCTTGTCCATATATTGCATTGTCTCGGTATTTGCAACACACATAACCATAATGTATGAATTCATATCCACTCCAGGCTTTGGTACATTCTTTGTACGGTTCGCAAGATGCTTAGTTTCATCAAAGATATGGTATTTAGAGTAACGTAGAGCTACTGTATAAGAGCAATCTTTGTCTAGATCTTCAAGTTTAAAGGCGCGATACTTAGTATCCATCAAATGTTGTAGCGCATCCATAAAGGTTACGCCCTCAATCATTTCAGTTGAGCTGATATCATATCCCTTAGTAGAGGATAGACACCATTTGCCCTTGTAATGATACAATGTTAAGATTGTAGCGTCAAGCACTTCATAAACATCATATCCTCCAGATTGGTAGATATCATTCAACTTCTTCATTGAAACCTTTGTGGTACAAAATGCCGGTTGAGGCATCGCCAGAAGGTTCCAGCCATTATCATATTCGAGAACAAGACCATTACATTCCTTCAACATAGGATTTTTAAAGTCTAGTTTCCCATAGCGAGTGTATAGTACAACGCGAAATGGCTCAACGCTGAATTTGCCTTGAACATCATCGGTCCAGCAGACGCCTAGTTCAAATAGTTTTGAACGAAGTGCAGACATGTCACGAACAATGCTGTCAGACGAGATAGGGTAGCTGTTCAGGAACTTGAACGTATTCATGGTTGGGAAATGAATGTAGAAGTGGTAGAGAAGCTAGGGCGAGGAGGGTTGGTATATTTATATTATAAACCCTCAATTTTACAAATTTTGCTCTCTGACTTCGCTTCCTTCGAATTACAAATTCGCTTCCTTCGAATTACAAATTCGTTGATATATATTGCGAAATGTATTTAGCCTTTAGTGCATCGGCATACTTGCGCCGCGATGAAACAAACTCTGGGCGCGTGTCTGTTCGCGATGATGATACCTTTTTCAAGAAGATTGTATTTGTTCGGGAGCTTTTAGTTTTATTGATTTTCACATATGAACCAAATAGATTCAATATTAATGCTTCCATGCTTCCATAAGAGTCCTCCACATTATACGATAGTCGTGCATTGGTATCATAAATCTTAGATAGCATATTAGTGGATACGCGAATCATTTTTTGTAAAAACTCTCGGTGCGATTTCATTACTGATTTATTTATTTGGGCACCAATCGATTCTTCAATATCGTCCAGCAATCGTAACATAATCAGAGCAAACTTTACCATATCGTACATTGCGTAACAATTAAAGATTTGCTCATAATCATCAACAATGCTTTTCTTAATGTCATCAAATACAATTCCCATTTCCTCATTAATAATACGTGCAGTTTCTTCAAATCCACTCCCATGCCGATACGAAAGAATAGACTTATCATAATCAATGATGGTTACATTAAGGCCACAATATCCAATTGAAATGATTTTACCATTTGGCATCTGATAATCATACTTTGTCTTTGACTCGTTTTTAGATAACAAGATATTATTTAAATGCGGATCGTTATGAATGATACCATGCTTGGTAAGCAGAAATGATGCATACATGTATTGGAATATGGTTTGTTTAAAGATTTCATGATTCATTATGATTGGAGCAGCGATATGATTCAAAATGGTTTTACCGGCTAGTTTGGTTTCTTCGATGAATGTATTAATACAGTTGAAAAGAGTGTCTCCTGCATTCGAATAGAAAACTACTAAAGCGAGGTCACTAAGTGTATAGTCTAGATCGATCGTTGCTTCTTTGAGCTTCATTGCATATTGTTTTATGTCATCTAATGAGTGATCACTAATAAGAGCTGAGGCAAGCTTATGTTGTTGGGCCGCCGTAGCGCGAATATAACCAATGTTCTCGCTAAATGCAACTTGGGCTACCAAAGCTTCATTAGTGAATAGATATTTGGTTGGATAACGAATTAGCCCCCAATCTAAGGAGGGCGAAAAGAAGTTTTGGCGTTGACTAATAGGAATGGTACGTAGGATGCGATTGATATACATTGCCTTCCAAATAGATTGAGTCAAATCATTAGTGTTTTGAATTTGCATGTGGCTAATACTTAAGATCTTGCTTCCTAGTTTGTCAGGAATATCATCAAATGATAATATGTAATCAACAAATGCGCGAAGATCAGCAGCACCAATACGAATATGTTTTGATGACAGGATTTTGTCAAACATAGTCATTACTGGAACAATGTTAGTAAACGAATTCATATTTACATATTGTTCTTCGGTAAAGCTAAATCGCTTAAGGATCAAGAAATATATAATCGCAAAATCTATGCTCTTGTTTGTTACCGCTTGTAAAGAATCATTTTCAAAGGTAATAATATCTTTTTTCATTGTGGCTGTAATACATTTACGGATTCTATAATAGAATTGAAATAGACGCTTATCGGCAGTCGCAGACTTTAAAACTAATTCCACTGAACTTGTATTTGCATTAAACTGTCGATATTCTGAGTTTACACTGTTTATCGATGCTCCAATCAATATAATATTTTTTAGTTGAATGGCAACATTAAAACTTAGCTCATTAATCATAATTGTATAGATGATTGGGTCTTCTACCCCGACGGGACTGATTACCACATCCTTCGATTCCATTTTTTGGATTGGATTTGGTAGAAACTATAAAGTATATATAGGCTGACATAACGAAGATGAACAAGTCAAAGAAGAAACCTCCTGTTATTGGAGAGTTGTTTTCCTCGGACGATAGTTCAGATGATACATGTGCGCCTTCATCACTCGTTTCAAGACGCGCTCAAACGAGTGCATCTGAATCGGATAGAAAACAAAAAGTAAAACTGCGTGTAAATATGACAAGTGCCAGCGATCAATCAGATAGTAAATCTAAACGAAAACCTCGTTCATGTGATTCTATAAAGCCGCCGCCCAGTAATGATTCACCTGCTCCAGATGGATATGTAGCAATCGATAAGAAACGACTAAACACTATCAAGCATAATACACTAATCCAATACGAAAAGCTAAATGGAAAGATGATTACTACAAAATACTTTAAAAAGTGTGACCGTATAGCAGGAAGCATATTAGTTGGATTCTATCAACATAATAAGAAGAACTATTCAGAGGATTTAGATAATATCAAAACAATATTTATAAAAGGCATTAGCGGTGGATCGGATCCACTCAAGGGAACAATTGAAATGCCACAAAATGAATGGAAAACTATGCGACGCGACATGATTGTATCATATGAAAAGAATGATGGCGAATATATCTATCGTGCAAAGTTTAACTCGTTTTTGAAAGGAAAGGACGGCGCATCGCGAATGAGCTTTACAACTGAGCAAGGATATAGCTATGTTGCTAATCCAGATAATATTGCAAAAATATTCAGACACATTACTAGTAATGATAGAACGCTCCAATTTATTCTAGAAGCTATTCAACGTTTAGAGTCTCGCGTTAAGGCGCTTGAACAAAAAGCAAAAAAGTAGCATGTTTTGATGGCACCGCGCTGGTGCAGATGGTATTTATGATTTAGATTTTTATTTTAAATAACTTTGATGGATGAGACTTTCCCGGTTTAGCTTGCTTCATAAAAACGTAAGCATTTACAATATTTGCCATTATTTAATGAATTTCAGCAAAATCGCATGTTTTCGTGCCACCACTTTGGATCAAGATGTTCTGCCATTTGAAATCATAATTTGAAATTATATCTTATGATGAATCTATTCGCCTCAAACGTGGTATTACTTTTTTGTGCGACTTTGCTTAAATTGCACAAAAAAACGTATTTGCCTTATCCAGTTGATCCAAACCCGCCATCGCCTCGACTTGTTGATAGTGAGTTAATATATGTTGCATCATAGCTTTCACTTACAATGTAGGGTTTCAAGATTATCTGACATACTCGGGCTGGTAATACCAAATCTGGCATTGATTGATCCACCTTAATCAACGCAATCTTTAATGTCCCAGTGTATCCAGGATCAATGATGCCAACATTATTTGCTAGCATATATCCAGTTTTAGACAAACTACTTCTTGGAACCATTTCAACATAGTAGCCAAGCGGAATATGCGCCACAACAAATGATTCATACAAACATGTCATTGGAGAAAGTTGCTTTGCGATTGCTACAGCGGTTAAGTCATATCCAACATCAGCAATGTTCTTACTTGGCATAACCGCATGAGGATCATTTAAGGAGAATCCGATTCGCGGAAGTCGCGTTCTTTGAAATACACTTGCCGCTTGTTCAAACAACTCTCTTGTTTCATTAGTCGCATCAGGTTCTTGTAGCATATTATAAAGCCGCTCAAGAATATTAATTCCATGCACTACTTCATCGTCGATTAGAAGTGTGGGACCATTCTGAGACTGGATCATTGTTGCTTTCATTGTTATATTGAATATGCGCTCTATCAAATCAAAAAAAAGAAATCGCTAGACATATTGTCTAGAAATCCATCTCTTTAGCAATCAATGCATGAATGAGATATTTCCAAAACTCAGCAACGAATGCATCGGAAAGGTTTTCCATCTTACTGATCTCAACCCAGTTAAGGTGAGCAGCATTTTGTCGAACAAAGCTTAACCAAAGAGGACTTTCGGTACGAACAAGGTAGTTGCGCATGGCGGGCATGATTGGAATCTTAGTTTTGACTGAGATGGAATGGTTTGTATATTATTGATTAACAAGTTGCTATTTTATGCTCAAAATGTATGGCGCTTTCTGTTCTTGATCAGAACTAGGAACTAACTGAATTGTCGGATCGTGGTCAATAATCACTCGAATTAGGCCTGCTAGATCAAGGTACTCGTTATCGAAATATGTAATCAACTGTGGGCTATATGTAATAGGAATCATCGCTCTTGGATACATTCTAAGAATCGGTCGTAACTTACGATTAAGTCTCACAAAAATGGTATCCTTTAACCGTTTTGGATTGTCGCATGATATTTGTATTAACATTGACCATTTAATAGTTTGATCTAGTTGATCGCATGTTTGTTGCATTTCTTGAATGGTGCCGGTAAGAACAGCCAATGAATATCCACAACGCCGTATGTCTAACCCTTCAAACATAGAAGCTACAATAATAAAATTAATGGCAGTCATTTTTATATTATATGATTAAGATATCAATGTAATCGTTTGACGGCAGAAGCTAGCCGATAGTCACGTTTTGCAATTGCTGCATTAGTTTTAATGAATCGAGTATATAGTTGCTTTAACTGCTCTTCATCTGGTTTTGATAACTTTAATCCCATCTTCTTAAGATAGGTACCATTTGTAAGATATGCTCTAGTCATGAAACGATTCTCAGAGCTCAAACCATTAACACCCATAACAACATTGAGCATTACCCAATCATAGGCATCAATGAACATTCTTGTGAACCAAATTCTGGTATCATCATACCGTAAGCGGAGTAGCACTGCATAGTTGGCTAACAACATAAGTCGCTCAATATGTGGAACATATGCGTACTCGAGTACTCTATTGATTGACCAATCTAACGTTGCAATTCCGGTTTTCCCGATATACCACGATTTTGGCAATGGAACATTCGCATCTTTTAAATGATCCCAGTTTCGTAATCCGTGCAAGATGTATTGCATGCGAATAAACTCCCGCCATCCAATAACTTGTCTTATGAATCCTTCTATTGATGCTAATGAAACGTTCGCTTTATATTTCATGACAATGTTGATAACATCATGCGGAGTAATAAGACCAATATTCATTGGAGCTGATATACACGAATGATATCCACTAAGCACATTTTCTTGAATGGCATCTTGGTATGGTCCAAAGTTGCGTAATCGCATTTTAACAAAATCCCGAAGTTGCTTTAGCGCACTTGAGCGGTTGGTTGGCCAATACATAATTAGATCTTTAGTTGGACGCGTTGACTCAATGTATTTGTTACCATAAGAAGCGGGCATTGGACTACTCTCTTGATAATCTTTCGGAAATCGTTTTCGATTGGCAGTATCATAAGACCATTTACCTCCGAGAGGTTTAGTGCCTTTCATTAGTATATCTAGTTTAATACGCATGCGTTTGTAAAATACATTTTGAACAGGGGTATCCATATCAGGCAATTCTGTCATTGTTAGAATAAAACCTGGCGTATCGATCATAGTAGCCTTTTTATATTTTTTTATCATTGCCGCATCAGTGGGATGGCCTATAGTAATATCGGCAGATAATGTAAGTGTGGCATTGTCGTACTTGATATAACGTTTTGATGAATGGGGAATATGATCAAAGTATTCACGCATCGACGCGCGATGCATCCATACCTTGAGTGGATGCATTTTATTATTTACATAATGTGGATCCTCAATAACAAGCACGGCCTTCCATTGTTTCCAGAATGATTTTGGCCATGGATACAACTGCGTAGGTAGCACTAGAAATGTTGACATTATATTAAACTTATTGAAAGTAGTCCGGTAGTCCCTTATCATAAATGGGAGAGTATGAAATGACAATTCCGCAATATGGGGATCCTGTTTGTTTATAATCAAATGGTTGATAAATAGGATTAGGCATCATTATTGATTCTTGAAGCAGGAATTTAAAGTTTTCCCAGAATAAAGGCGGGTGTCCCCATTTTGGACAAAACAGATGCGCCATTTCATGAACTAATACGAATACCAAACTGTTATATTTGGTTTCTAGCTGGTTATTGTTTTTTGGATCACGTAAACACATTGCGAATACGGTTCCCTTATCAATTACAAACGAAGTATCTCCGCCAGACCTCTCTGGGATGTTCTCCTGGAGGCTCGGGGTTCTATAGTTGCGTTTGAGCGATTGGATGCCATAAATGACCTTTTTGCGATAGTCTGGTTTGATTGTATTAATCCCATCATTCTCTAAGTACTTTTCGGTTAAATGATCTATTAATTGATGCGCAGTTGTATTTAGTTTATCTAATAATTGTGCGGCTTCTTCTGGATTCTCCAAATCCTCATGAACGTTATATGAATTATTACCTGCTCTAAATTGCTTAAATGCCTCTATTTGCCTAACTGGCTGAAATTGTTGTTTTCTTATACTTTCGATACGAGCAGATTCGTATTTTAAATACATGACATAGCAGACAATAATTACTCCAATAATCAGAAGTAGTCCCAATCCGCCTGCAATGGCATAAAGGTCTTTGATAGTATGTCCTACTATTGCAATACGGCCCAATGCCATCAATGCTCCCATTTTGATTTATTGTGGTAAAGAGGATTCTTAGTTTATATGAAATCAAATATAGTTACTACAATGAAGCAACAGCCAATATTTGAAAATGTATACACTAGAATAGATATTCTAGATATTGTTGATAACGCCTTTGCGCGTGTAGCTTCTATTTATCTTTTGGGAGAGGATAGTAAGTATGCCAAAACTCCGGCAGACATTAATGTAAAAAATAAGCCTCTTGCGTCGAGCATTGGTGTCAATACAATTAAGGTACTAGAGTTGTCGCAACAACCAGTAACTGGCGGAGACGATTGGGATGAATTAGATGAGTTAGATTTTGAAGAATTGTTAAATGCCGAAACTATGCCGATCATAGATGATTCTAGTAAAAAAATCAAATCTATTGATATTAAGGGCGATCAAGTGAGTAATATGATTCTTTATTCAAAAGATAAGATTTCTGATGTTGCAGAGAAGATAGCTTTGATTACTAAAATCAAACCGTATAAGCAGTATTTATGGATGCCCGAGATTCATCAATCCCTCACAGGCGACGATACTAGTTTAATGAGTTATTGGGCTACTGCAGTAAGACAAATAGAAGGATATCCAATCGATGGTCAATATGGCAATTCAAATGTGCATCAATCCTCAATTGAGACATTCACACGTGAATCCGCGCTTGTAATAAATTGCATAAGTCTCGATAGTATTGTTGGGAACAAATCAAAGTTACAGATGATTGCCCGAAGTGATAGCGAATCATTTGAGTTGATCTATGCCAATTTGATTCAACGGTTTTATCCATTATTATCAATGAGCATGTTTGTTCAGTATTTATCTGATGAAAGTCAATTGGAAATCAAATATGAAGATCTAGCATTTGACGCAAAAGATGCGATGAAACGTCATAATCAATTTGACAAGTTATTACCTGAGCTAAACAAACAGAAACAGATTACAATCGATTCTACTGAAATGATAAATATTACAACAACTGGGATGATTATATCAAATCGATATTACGACCATATGCAGCGTATTGACACAATGCGCTTGTTTCAGAATTTAGATGTTACCACCTTAGCTAATGTTGCTATGGTTGATTTGTATCGATTTGATAATGAACGTAGATCGGTCCGTATCCGCAAGTTGCCACAACGAGATCAATATAGAATTGCCAAAGATGATATACTTTTATTTAGTGGCTTCTATACGCGCCGTAGCTTAGTGCAACTACGAACCATGGTTATAACTTTGCTTCCAAAAAAGGAATACGAGTTGGTAATGATCATCATTGATCAATATGGTACTATTTGGATAAAGATGCAGCCTAGTCAGACATATGGATTTTCAAAAGCAACGTTTCTAGCATTAATCACTCCAGTCATTGATCCAATTATCAAAATCCTAAATTCTTACGAAACTGCATTTATTACTCAGGAACGACTACCTCTTCTTAAAACAAGTCAATTTCTATATGAAACGGTATCATCGTCCTCTAAAATTACATTTAGATTTCCCGTGAGTTATCAGCATTTATTGGATTTATTTGCAAATAAGTTTTTATCTGCAGGAATTATTGCACCATTCTCGACGGATTGGAACCGTGCACGTCGTTCAACAATCTACTTTGAAATTCGATATGGCGTATCGCGTATTGTTGATTCAACTCATAAACATAAGGTTATCGAAATCAAAAATGTTGGAGGTGTTGCCATATTAGCGTTATCCAATTTAGATGTCGAGGAAACAAGCTTATATATTGATTTCATTGGGCGACTAGTGACCGGTCATAAATCTGAGTTAGCTCTGACAGGAACTGGGCAACAGTCATTAACGGTAGTAGATCCTATTTTGTATCGTCCGCGCGTTTCATCTGATATGTATAGTCGTATTTGCCAAAAAAGGTTTCAGCCGGTTATTACTACCTCAGATGATCCCAAAGCTGTCGAATATTATAACTTTACATTTGACAAGCCTGAATATTATAAATGTCCTTCCAAAGATGCTCCTATACTTGGATTTATTCAAAATAAGCATGATAAGGGATATTGCCTGCCTTGTTGTCGAAAAACAAAACCGGCCACTGATATTAAAGACCAATGTATTAATCAAACAAACGAAGTTGATCAAATTAGTTCAACATATAAGATTGATTATCCTATTCATGAAGTACCAAATCAAAAAATAATGAATCGCCGAGTTGCGTTGCCTGCTTATGTGATGCAACTACTTGGCTTAACTGGATTAGTCGCAAATGGATCTATCTTAACTACGCATGCAACTATCCAAGATGGAATGGATCCTTCTACAAAATCGTTTCTACAAACGGCAATGATGATTGCAGCTATTCCATCTATGTCAGGTAAACCACTTTATACTTCTTATCGCGAACTAATAATTGATATGATTACCTTTATCAAACAGCCACTTTCTCAAATGCGAGTGATGCGTAATCCTATTATTTCTGAACGATACGTTACCCCTCAAGCACTTATTCATGCAATTGAAGACCAATTTCTTAAAATGACAATTTTAGATATTCATGAGCGCCTATCAGCTGTAGAATGGAATGATATGATTATCTTTATTGCAAACTGTATGGGGCTAAATGTTTTGCTACTTTTTGATGATCGTATGCCAAATAGTAATATCAATATGGTTAACCTTAATGACATAGATGTTCAAAAGCCTGTGGTAATCTTTATCAAACGAATGAATCTGGAATGGTCAAATGCAAATCATAACACAAGAGCTTTATACTTGCCAATCACGAGTAGTGCATTTAAAGTTCAATATAAAGTAGCTTTGATATTAGAGCGCTTAGATACCACAAAAACGCTACCTAAGGTTAAACGCATTACAAGTGGCAAAATTACACAAATAATGAATAAACAATTAACATTGGATAGATTGCAGCCGGTTATCGCAAGTAGCAAGCAATACAAGTTATCGAATGATTTATCAGATCAAAAGGTAGCTATCGTTAATATTGGGAAATCAAAATTAATTACTACCATATCCACGATTATAACAACAGTATCACCACAGCCTATTGATATAGCTACCACAGCGTCAATTAATGATATGTTGGCATTTATTACGAGCTATAATGAATATTATCTAGACGAAACCCCTGATAGTAAAACAGTAATCGGCGCATATAAGACATACCTGCAGGCGGCTATAAAAATGACGAAACCCTATGAATATATTTCAATTGATGCCTTCCTACTGAAAGTCATTAAGTTTATTATTGTGAATGATATGACGATTGGAGCGGTTATTGCGTTATACGATGTTAATAAGGTTATTGCAACAGAATTAATGTTCTTCAAGCCAATATCAATGAAGGCGATTAATTCTGAAATAAATAAAATCCATAAAGGACGCGAGGCATTAGAATCGAGATTAAATGCACGAGCTATAATAACGTTCCCTGCGGCTTTACAAATCAATTTAGTGACATGGACAACAAACCCATTAACTACAATGTCATCAAATAAATGCAAACAAGATATGTTATCATCCTTTAATGAAGGCGCATATATAAACGAGATATATCATATATTATCGCGCGATATTATTGATATATGGCAGCGGGAACGATTACCTGCATTTGATACGTATATGAGTAAAGAACTCAAAAAGATAGGAGCTCCGCCTATTTTACAAACCACAATAGATGCATTCATTGTCAAAACTATTGAAACATTTGACTTGTATGATCCGCTGATTATTAGATCTACATTAGGCAATTTCTTTGAAAAACTAAATACAACTGATAAAACTAATGCGGCTATCATTAGTCGATTCAAAGAAGATCCGAGCTTCACTGGATTTGAGATTCGTAACTTGCATCGCTTATCTCGAACCAACATTAAAAATAAAATCCAAGAACTGTTGAAAGATGTTATCGTAAAAACTAACGCATATCCGTCATTTGATTTGGATATAACTATTACAGAGCAACATGATAAGTTTTATAAAAATGGCAAATTATTAATTTATAACCCACTGTACGCGGATTTAGTAGATATGCTAGTTAGCGATTTAACAAATCCGTTTCGTAGAGATTACATTATTAATGCACAACTTGCGGAATCATTATTATCAGATCTTCGGCTTCACACAGGAGAGCTAATATACATACAACATCTATCTGACAAATAGTTATCACGTAGTTAATATATAGACAAAATCAACCATGCCTGATTTTGAAAAGCTAATCAAAGATCTGGATGATCAAAAAAACGAAGTCGATTGCGAAGACGATGTTGTATCTGTTAAAGTAAGGAAACGCAAATCAAAACGTATGCGCGATAGAGATGATTTTAGTGGAATGTTTCTTCATATGAGCAAGAAGATCGATCCGAGGGAATTATTTATTATTTGGGTTGTATTTCTATTTCTACACACGGAGATGTTTGCCGAGCATATCTTAAAACGATTCAGTGGAACTACTAATGATGATCTATCTAAAACAATGAAGGGAACTATCTATTCATCTGTATTAATGATGCTAGTTGTTGTCTTGTGTTGCGTTATCTTTTGATTGATGAGTACATTTTTGATCAGAGTATCCAATGCAAACTGAGTAGACCTGTCTGTATTTAATAAAGCAATTGCTCGTTTCCGTGTATTATAACCATTCGAAGAACTGTAAGCATCCAGTAATGATTTATGCTCGCTATAACAGACTTCAAGTCTGACAATGTTGCATTCGGGATTTTGAATGGCAATCTTATAATCATGCATATCGGGATGCACTTGATTTGCTAATTTCAATTGTTGTTGTAAATTCTCAATCTGAAGAGCCATATCATAAATTGCATCTTCTAAATCCTTAATAGCTGCTTTTCGTGAGCGATTTACTTTATTTGCAATATTTGCAAATTCAGTATGCTCTTTCTTGATTGTGTCATACATTAGCTTAGTATTTTCATATAAGCCCTTATAGGTGTCTGCTCGCTCTGTTTCCTCCTCACATTTAGTAATTGCGTTATTAAGAGATTGATTAGTTTTGCTAAGTTCGGCTTGAATTTGTAAATTGATTTCTTGTCGATTCTTTCCTTGAAACACATGGAATTTAGAATCATGTGTTTTGCGATCTAGCTTTAGCCAAAACCAGTTAATAAGTTTTCCCATGATATAAGACTCGTTTGATATATTTATTGATGTTCCTATGAAATTAAAAAAAAAATGCCTTACGGTGGCTTCGATCGCTTGCAACATGCTACAGTTGTTTGTAGATGATGACTAAGGTACTCAAATGCAGATACTACGATCCCAAACATGATTCTATATTTGTATGTATAATCATTCATGATGGTCTAAACATAAAAGTTAATAATGTATAAGCATTCATTGACGATGAGTACATACGATGAGCTTCGAACATATTTCCGTTGCTTATTCTCTCGAGACAAGGAATTCAACATTGAGCACGAAGAACTTGTCGAACTTGCTAAAACATTAGCTTGCATAAAAACCGGTGTAGATCCATGTGTGTTAACCAGAATTATGTTTCTGCTAAATGGCAGTTGCGATCAAAAACATATTTGTTTTAGTACAGAAGCCGTAGCTTTTGATATGATAGATCCTTGCTATGCGACTGATTTAGTTGCATCAAAGTCTAGCATTGTCAAGTTTATGCAAGAACATGATTTTGATGAGTATGATCCCACCACAGATATTGGACATTATGAATTTCGTAAAGAATCAAAAAATAAATTTATTCAAGATATGCGATCATTATCATTGCAAGTATTTGAGTATCACGATGTAGCAATTGATGATCCATATCTATATGGACGAAATGTATCATGCGAGTTATGCTTTGTTTCTCAAGAAACATTTCGTTTGGCACTTTCGCGATGTGACCGTACTAGAAGCATCGCAGAGTGTGAAGCTATTATGGCACAAGTGTTTGCAGTATATATGTGCTGCAAGAATGAAGCGAATGAAAGAAGTAGTAATGGCTCAAATGAAAGCGAAGATGAAACTGATAGAACTGCTGATACCAATCATCGAATTGAGCTAGACGCCCTTCATGAGTATTACCAAAAGCAAATCACTGAGCTTAAAACATTTATTGAAAATCAATCTTCATGGCATTGCCGTATTATGTAAAAAAAAGTAAAATGTAATCGCTGATATGCGCTTCATTTTTTTATTCATCGTAGTAGATGACCTCCGACCAGTTAGTCATGATCATCTTAACAATGAACTTACGAATGATTACCGCTTGATCATGCGTGTTAACATGATCCAGATTAATACGACCAGAGCGGAATAGTTTCACTGTAGTTAGCTTTGCTCGAAAACGTTTCGATGACTTACTATTAAGATACCAATAGTTTTGCATCATTCTGACAACCCGCATCATCTTTCGAGTGCCGAAACAATCTTCCTCACATTTATCACCAGTGCATTTGCACGTTTCAGGATTGAACTCATCAGGAGGAGTAAGTAGCTTTGCCTGTCGAGATTTCTTAGCACGCTTATGGTAAATAAGCTTTGCCATCTCAATAAACTTATCAATCTTGAAATTGCCAGTAACCATAACAGGAGTGCTAAACTTGATTAACATACCAGAGTATCGTTCAGGGTTAAAGGTAATGCTATCAATTGGTAACGGTGTACGCTGTTCGCTCTTATAAGCCAAGATTAATCGCTCAAGTCCTGCCAAATCAATGAATGGCAATAGCTGATAACGAGTGCCCTTATCAATGACAATACGGGTTTCATGCATACAATCATCTGCCAAAAGTGTAATGGACTTATAGTTTTGCAAAATTGGTGAGAGATACTCAATATCAATTGGTTTGCTCTTGCATAGGAGAAATACATCAGGATATGCCGCAATGTAAGATATCATTGCGCTGAGAATATCTTCCAGCAACTCATCATTCCGTTTTGATAGTTTTCCTATTCCTGGAATCTGCACTCGGCCATTCGTAAATAGCTTCACTTGATACGAATGGGCAGCATCTTTATCAGACACTATCGTAAACGTAATTTGAGAATTGAAATGCGTTCCAAGTCCTTGTTTGCGAGAGTTGTTTTGCTGCTCCACTCGATGTTGCTTCTTAGTCATTCTATCCTTGTAGCACGGCCATGTTTTATACTCCTCAAGTATCTTATATCCATAATTGCAACCAATTTCTACTACACGATTCGTAAGATCTATATGCTGAATAGCAGTTACCTTATTGAACTTGATATTCGTGATGATCCCATCAAGAGTCATTGTAGATAACACAATGTCGCTAGAAGCCATAAGTTCATTGCGATCACCTGGAAGAATCAAGTTCGTCAGTTCACCAACGTGTTGCGAGATGGATGCCATTGTTGAGAGAGAAAGTTAAAGTGAATGTTATAGCGCGAGAGAGACTCGAACGTATATATTAATATCATATTGATCAATTTTAAGCTAATCGAATTCACTATTAGTATACGGTTAGTATGCAAAATCTCGAAACGATAGGAGATACATTAATAGATGTGGAAGCCGTGCAGCGTAACCAAGCTAGAATTATGAATGATTCGTATGAATCTTATGTTCGGGCAGTTACACTGCTAGGTTACTTCTCTCAGTTACAAGATTATCACCATGAGTATACTCGGTTGTTAGATAGAGTATCTACGCATCGCAAGGAATTCATCGATCAATACAAACAGAAGTTACTTTCAGATTCTACTAAGTTAAAACAAGTATTGATTCCGCCATCAACAAGTGTATGGTTCAAACAAGGAGTAAATAAGTACAAAAAAGTAAAAAACTATAGCATTTACTATTATCGTAGGAAACTGTATATCACACTCGAAGAGCCAAGCATTAATATATCGGTACTTAAAAAAATAATCGATACAATTATCTCGTTAGATAAGTATTACGATATATACGAAGAGACTATAGGATTCTTTATGCAAACCAGCGCGCGCTTCGAAGAAATTATGCGTCATCATTTTTCTGATTGTATTCATCTTTAATTAAATTTCTTTTTTGTGTGATTTCTATCAAAGTTGCATGTTTTCCTTGATCCTGTTTTGAAATCGGAAAGTAGCTCAGATCTAAGATTCATTTTCAGAAATATATTTTGGCAAAACATCCCGCCTCAGATTGGTGGCATGAAAACATGCAACTTTAATAGAAATCACACAAAAACGCTGCACCGCTCTGAGGCGGCAGTCTCATCAAAACATATATTTCTGAAAACGAATCTTAGATTTGAGCTACTTTCCGATTTCAAAACCATAATGCGCAAAAAAAGATTAAACTTCTATTTAGCGTAGAAGTCGGTCGTGGGATTCTTGACTGAACTAGTTGCAAGAACATCGGCGACATCATTACCATCAGCATGCTCCGTACGCTTGCCGCGTTGGTGAGAACGTACATGGGTAAACTTGATGGTTATGGTATTCTGACGGAACATCTCCATGTAATAATGAAGCATCAATAGAATATCTGGATTCTTTTTTTGCATCATAATATTCTTACGCAGCCACCCAGGCATCCAAGATTCGATAACATTAATCCAGAACTGAGAATCAGTAACAATTTCAATCTGAATCGGATCGATAGCATTCGTTGAATGAAGCTCATCAAACTCATAATGCATCTTTAGATCTTTTGTTTCGAACGGATTGCAGCCATTAAGACGATCCAACAAATTGGCGATACCAATCGGGATACGAGTTATAAGCACATCTGCGTATAACGCTAAGGTTGATACAATTGCTAATCCTTCCATGCGAATATTAGTAATATAAAATGTTTCATCGCGAAATGTCATAATCTCTCCTTTGCGATTCACTTTCATCGGCGCTTTAAAGATATCGGATTTTGCAAAGAAGATTCCAAATCCGCCGGTAGATTGCGGCGTTCCATTCTTGGAGCAGGCTCCATCAGTGTAAATGATTTCAGATGACATGATTGAGAAATGACAGAAGGGAGAGCTGCTGATATATTAATGATTATAGAAATCAATTTTAATGATTCAAGACATACTGCGCCTGGCGATCCATAAATAGTTCAATCTCTTCAAATAAATTATATCGATCGGATTCATGATTCGTAGTTGATATAATCTCAGATGCCACACTTTCTGAGTCGCAATCGCTTTCTGCATCAGCATGAATAACTATGTTGTTTTTCCTTGATCTAGTATACATTGCCAAAAACAATAAAACAGCTAGAGCTATTCCAACTAATATCCACTTTTGTTTCAATAATGCCATAGTAACTTCTATATTCAATCTTACATTGATTAAATAGTGATAACTAAGCAAAAAAATAAATTGGCGTTATTATTGTTTAAACTTCATATTATATGTTTACTTGCCGGCTTGCTGAAGCGCTACCTTCTCCTCAGGGGTTAGCTCACGCTTAGCACTAGCGCTGACGAACGTTTGCTTGTTAGCGGATTCGTCCTGGAACTTTTTCTCTAGGGGCGTTAGTTGGTTATCAGTGCCAACAAGATCTCTGGCAACGTTAGTGCTCGCGCCTAGGTACATAAGACCTTCCTTTTGAGTGAACTTAGAATTAGTAAAATCCCAACGCACAATAGACTTAACGCCCGTTGCAAGTTCAACGCTGTTAAGTACTACATAAGCGATCGCCCATAGGAGTAGGATAACCATCGCAACGCGAAGGAACATCTTGGCAGCATGGCAAACCTTTACAACAGCAAGCATTTGCGTCTTCTCGGTAACATTAGCTTCTGTTAGGCCATAGCGTAGGAACTTCGGTAGATGTAGTCCAGCTCCACCTACGTCGCCGTCCATGCCACCATTAGTAAACATTTCACCTTCCATGTTTAATGTATATCGATGATAATTCTATATATGACCTAACATAGTCGCATAAGAATTAAAATTAATTCGATTGTCTTTATAGCAATTGCTTTCCATATTTTGATAATTTATCTTCTCGCGATAATCCTAAATAATCCTCTTGTTCACTTGTACTTAATGATTTAAATAAATTCAACTCCTTTTCATATTTAGGAATAGCAGCGGGCTGTTGCGTAAAATGTTCGACGTCAGTAGTTTCTACTCGAACAATAATATAAATGATAAATGCTACAAAGGCAAATATCGACCACTTGCTAAATGTGTGCATTATTGTAAAATTGAATAAACTACTCTGTAGTATAACAGCTAGTTCTATATAGTCAGTCAATAAAAAAACTTCTGGAGCAATGAACAACACCAACCAGCAACTGTACACTATCTATGCAAACACGCAACGATTTTACCAATATCGCAGATTAGTGTCAATTGATGCTGAATTATCCCAAGAAGACTTTATCAAGCGTATCTTGAAAGATAAGTATCTTCTGCTGTCCGCCATCGACCGTACGTTGGTTGAGACAGTGGATGGTGATATTGATCAAGCGAAGTTTGGTTCAATCAAGAAACATATCAGTTCTCATAATGAAAAGAGCAAAACAGAATCATTCACCTTGACGCATGTGCTGTTGGTATACCCTGGAACAGAAAGTGAAAGCAAGCGAGCAAACATGATGAAGTTGATTAATCATGTGCGCTATCCTAAAGCTACTATTATCATTATCACTCCAACCAAAGTTACGTCAGGCGTTGCGAAAGGCTTACAGGCCTTAACGCGTGATCGAGAACATCGATTTCATGAGTTCAAGCTATATACATACATGTTACTGAATTCGATCATTCCTGAATACGAGCTCGCGCCCAAATATTCAATTCTGACTGCTGAACAAATTGATGAACTAAAAGCATGGTTTATTGATCCGGATTCACTACCTAAGATCTTTGACACGGATCCACAAATGGTATGGATTGGTGCTACCGTTGGTGATGTGGTAAAGTATACATATCTGTCCGAAGTTACTATTGAAGGAATCGGATATTGTAAGGTAATTCCTGAAACGCAATAAGTGATGCGATTCTGCATTTTTTTTGTTTTGCTATAGTTTAGCCTGGCTTAATATAGGAATATCACATCCACATAGGATTCTTAAATAATATGTCAAGTGAAATGTATGGACCGATGAATCTAAGTGTGGCACCGGGCGGAGGTGAAGTAGGAGGTCGCCGACCATCCGTAGCACGCTCGTTGGGAGCCCATGTAAGATGTCACGGCATGAAATATATTACAGTTGCTTTGGTAATTGGCTTTCTTGTAGTAGCAATCTATTTTATGGCATCGATTGCTGAATCGGAAGCTGCGATTGCTAATGCTGAACAACAAGAGGCAGATTCGATGCTTGGAGTTGTAGCAAACGCAGCTAACTCTATTAAACACATGGGATGCAGAGGCAACGGTGGCTGTGGTCGCAGATGCCCCCACATTCATTCTGATGATCCTCGATTTGCTATTGGTAACCTAGCTGATTCTATCGAAAACATGTATACTACTATTACTAATACAGCGAAGTCGGAACGCAGCGCCACTGATACTACAATGAGAACATTTACTGCTAGCATGAAGGAAAAGACGGCTGCTGATGTCAAATATATTCAAGACATTTGCGATAAGACAATCACAAATCTATCTACCCTTATGACCGCTGCTAGAGGTCTTGATAGTAAATATGCCAGCGCGGCTACGGTAACTGTAGATGTTGTAAATGCAAAGAATACTGCTATTGCTCTTGAGGCCGCGGCAACTTTGAACAGAAACGTTTTCGTAGGTGCCATCATTTATCTTGAGTCGTACCTAACCAATGCTCGTCTAAGCGATTTCACTGATCTTGATCAACACCGTATTCCTGATTATGAGCGCTTGATTAGCGAATGTACCGCATTTATGGTTTCAATTAAAGCTTCATGCGAAAAGCTAAATGCAATGATCACAACCACGCTCGATGCAGAGGGAAAGACTCTAGATGCTAGTAGCACGTATGGTTCACTCCTAACTGCACTCGCTAACCCTGCATCGGCTGACCAAATTGTAGTTGCAATGGCTGGCATGGTTAATAGCAGCCAGGCTTCGAATGATATGATCAAGGATATGGGAAGCAAGTTTGACGCAATTGTTCAAATTGCGGAGAAATGCACAATCAAGGATACTTTCACTAATGATCTTCCTGGCAAGCCATCGAGCGAAACGGTAAGCGCGATGATTGCAAATGGCGATTATAATGCAGCTCTTATTCAAACTGCGCTAGAGCCTGATCTAGTTAAGAATCACCAGAAGTTTGCAAAAGAGCGCGCAACCTTTGATAGCGGAGGTGGCGTACCCAGTGAATTTGATCACGATATGGATCTTGTGCCTTTTGTTGGCCTGTTTGGCAAATCTTCATACCAACGCAGTGATGGAACTTCCGCAGAAAATAGCGAAGTACAACTAAAACAGATCTCTTCGCTTGAACCGGATCAACTAATGCGATCTAGTGTTCCTCGGCTTACATTTAAATAAATTTATTAGTTCTGCATTCTGATCTGATCTACTTTTATATAGTTATTCCAAATCACTTTTAGAACTAAAGCAAGAATGCCTATCACCGGTGGCATTATTCATGACAAATCCTGTGTAGAGGTGTCTATAAACATAGCTGGCGGTAAAAGCTATAAACGAATATATAATGATGTTATTAACACTGCAGTCAATAAATTCGTATTGATTAGTGGAGCTTTAAATAAGATTATATCAACAAAACCAACTGCAAATGATATAAGTTTTTATATTGAACAAACAAAGCTATTACTTCATAGAGCTCACGTTGAGCTTATACCCGGCAATCAACAATTTCAAAATAAATATAATATGTGGTTGCTAGATGGCTACTTGCGCATGTTACTAGAAACCACAGATATGAAACTAATTGCACAGCTGTTGGATCTTGATTCTATTTTGTATTCATTAGAATCAGTTGAACGAGATGAGGGTATTCATTATTTGATTGATTTTGATATGCCGCACAATATTAAAGTCAATCCTCTCAATGACAATATCGCGGCACCGATCGCAGATGAACTTAGCGCATATCTACATTCGTTTAATAGAAACTTATTATTATTGACCACGTTTATTGCAAATAATAAAGATATACTCTCGGCAATCTACAAACAAATTATTAAGGCAGCATCAAAGCGTTTAACATAAAAAAAATATTTTTTTTAATTATGCACAGTGTTTAGTTTTACTGCTACATCCGGCGCGCTGTTTCTCATACATTATTAATACTTTGTCAAATGTAGGAGATGGTTTTGTTCGAATGATTTGTGCTCTAAGCTTTTTTAATTTCTCTGGTGTTGATTTGTGAGTTGATTGAAGTTCTGCTTTTGCAGTTTCATAACATTCGCGCTCTTGTTTCATTAGTTTTTGGTTTACCTTATCATGTAGTAGATAAAGCCATTTCATCATTTCTCTTCGAGATCCCGCATATGCTTTCATAGGCAATTCCTTAATGAATCTACCATAGGATTGGCGGCAATATGAGCAAGGTAGAGTATATTGCAAAGATGATAAGATGGTTTTCATTGCTTTGACGGTTTTCATGTGATCTCTATTATTACGATCAACGCGCACTGGATAAACTCCAGCAATCATACTGAAGAGGAAGGCCCATGCGTGAGGCCCCCAAAATGTGGTTTTAATTCCATTAGAAGACATTTCAATTTATATTAAGTGATATAATATATTTTGCACCACGCAACATTGTTGCGTCTGCATAATGCATCCTAGATATGAACCCATCGCAGATAATCTAGTAGATCATGATTTACTTTTATATCCACAGCATACAGTATACACACATCTAGGCTGCGCTATGTTGCGTACAGCTATGGGTATTACATTAATGAATCCCAGTCTATCAAACCACACTAGAACTAGTATTATCATAATCATGATTGTTGCATTGGTATTATTTGGAAGCAAATACATTAAGAAGGTTATGATTGATGGAGAGGTACTATGGAAATCATATCCGCGCATGCTCTTAGCTTATAGCGCTGCTTTATGTTTAACAGTAAGAAAGCAAAATGAACTTGCAGGCGCATTGATTGTAGCAGATGCATTAATGGGCGTTCAATCAAGGCATATGGCTAGTGTATTGTCAACAACCAGAAAATAAAAAACAACTACAAGATGCCACTTAGCTGTTCGTAGATATCATTAAAAGCTCCAAGGCGTCCATCAGGATGATTAATCTTGATATGATTGTTATAGATGACTATAGCCACCTTGTTAAGCTTTTGGTTGGCCATTTGGGAATATGAAAAAAAAGAAACCGCCATAGATGCTGATCTAAGCTAGCTGATCATAAAGACCAGCAAACGCGCTGAGACGACCTTCTGGATTATTGATCTTGATATGATTGTTATAGATGAATGTAGCCACCTTGGTAATCTTTTCGGAATCCTTCTTCTTGGCTACCACCGTAGCATCTTGATAGGCCGCATCAATCTCTTCTTGCGTATAAAGCACATTCATATACTTTTCACGCTCCTTCATGAAGAGCTCCTTGAAGAAGGCTGGACGAGTAAGTTTGCGCTTGGTAGTCGCAGACTGCTCACGCATCTCACGAGATTGAGCTTCAAGGTTTTTAAAGATATCAAACTTAGCATTCAAAGCCTTGTACATAGCCTCGCCATTAACAGCAGAAGATGCATTATCTTCTTGAAGCTCCTCAACCTTTGCCTTAATAAGGGCAACATCGGCCGCAAGAGCCTTAATCAACTCTAGGATCTCAGCGTTAGCCTTGCTCATTTTGGTAAGTGTTTCCTGATAGCGCAGTAATCGATATATTATTAATCACAGTCTTCAATTTTAACCATTCATTGATACAATAAAATTGACATTATCAATGCTTAATATATAATTCCCCTCACCAGGATTCAGTTTTCAATTCACTAGCTAAGATGCGCTTCTGCACTCGAAACAACTGCAGCAATGTGCTCTCAACTGTTGTCAAGCAAAATCATGTCATCTATAGATGCCTTGTCTGTTTTGAAGAATATGAATTGACCGACGAAGATACATTGATGATTGATGAATATCTACAGGAGAGTAATACGATTCATAAGTATCGAAACTATCTTCAGAATGCGCATGCTGATTCTATCATTGAATTGGCGCAGAAGAATTGCCCAAATCGGGGATGTAAAGAAACAATCGTGCATGTGGTGAAGATAGCCCAAAATGGCCAATCGCTAAATATCTGTCCTACTTGTAAGCACCAATTTGAATAAAAAAAGTATACATTTGTTTACAGCGATTATAGCTTTGGCTTGATCATTTCGTTTACCTCCCAAACTTCAATCATTGAAGGACTCACCTTGCGCGTAATCGATAGAGGACACATGTTCTCATTGATTTCTTTTTTTGCAATATCGCGAGGATCGTAGAGACCTTGTGGATCAGTATATAAGACAGAACCATTTGCAATATGAGTAGCGCGCGTTCCAACCACCATTGAATATTCGTAGATGGTCATATACTCTGACGTGATGCGGTTGTTTGGAGCAACAATCTTGATTTCACTACTATCTGGAATCTGATGATAAACATGTTGACGGGTCTTAGACGTGATGGGTTTAAGGTCATCAATATCATCGCCATCTTCTTCGTCATCGTCTTCTTCATCCTTAGCCGGTTTAGCATTATCTTCATCAGCATCAACGTCTACATCCTCAACCTCTTCAACTTCTTCATCATAAATAGACTCAACGTCTTCGAGTTGCTCTTCTTTCATAGTCTCTTTGCTCATGCTGGTATATTAATCAATGCATAAATCAATTTTATGCGCTCAATCTAATAATATCCTAAATATGTATATTATATCAACAGCGCAACCATGAATAACATTATGCAGATTATAGCAGCAATGATTTATCTGAAATTATGGATCTACGATTGTATTGATTATTATTTGATTTACTTAGCACTTTCATTGCCGCCATACGTATTTGGAACCCCAATGCTTTATGTGAGACAATTTAACAATACATCTGATAGTAGTGATTCAGAGGAAGAACAGGATACACCGTATGGCGTTTACATTTCGCAATTTATCTTTGTCTTTAAAGTATCGGACAATCCAATGAAGATGAGTCATAGAATGATGCATGGCTCGCAGTTGCGTCTTCTGGTTGATCAACATGGCAAATTCTTCTTGACCCGATTAAAGCAATATTACCCAACATTAGATACGGTGGTTATCAAATACAAGAAGTTTAATTTAAATATTAATGATAAGCCTTCTATGAAGACAAAGGTTTTAGATGTAGAAAAACGATATGATATCTATAATGATGTTAGCTGCAGAATGGGCGTTGTCTTTTAAACAAAAAAATATTTTTTTAAAATGTGTAAGAACGTTCTTGAATATCATTGATAATTGTTCGAACGGTTACATTCAAATTGTTGTGAATATTGTCAATAACCAGGCACTTATCAGTGTAATAGTTCGCCACTATGTATAATAGATTGGTCAGACGTTTCGCCTTATCGCCAAAGAAATGAAATCGTTCTCGAGGGACAATTCCTCGCTTTGCTAAATGATTTCCATTAATGATATAAGTCGCATCGGGAATTGGCATATGTTTATCAAAATAACCAATTACCTTACAATAGCTGTAAAGTAGATGCGGATCGGAAATATGATCTGGAATGTGATAAGCAATGGCACTAAATACATATCGATCACATATCACCAGCAATCCATTGCGCAAATCCAAATTAATTTGATTTCGAACAAAGCTGCGATTCTTGGCAAACATATCGAGAACATCATATTTTGAATTGATGGTTAGTTCTCCCTTAAGATATCGGTCGATACGATTTCCATTTTTTCCATGGCGATTGGGAAACTTATACACGGAAAACGAAATCGGAGTTGAATGATAATAACTTACCAATTCATTAATGATTGTTGTTTTACCAGCACCATTAATACCCTCAATCACAATTAGAAGACCTTTGCGCACCATGTTTACCTTGATTATATTATTGATATCCCATTTCAATTCAGAGACAAAAAAAGTAGAAAATAGTTTTTTATGTTCTACTTATCCTTGCTAGCTACAAACTCCTTCCATTCCTTCTCAGCTTTAATCCATTCAGCGTGTGCTGAGGCCCATTCCTTCTGAGCTGTCAACAACTCCTTCTCCGCTTCAATGATATCTGTCTGAGCTTCAAGATACTTTTCTTTCGCATTCAGATACTTTAACGAAAGCTCTGCTGCTGATGGTACAAGTTCCGCTGGAGCGTCTACCGGAGAAGGGTCAACTCGAACTGGAGGCGAACGTGTGGTGTATGATCTTAAAGGCGGAAACGAGCCAAACTCAAACCCGTTGCGCGTTGCAGATGAACCACGGCCATTGCCCGTTACTGCTGAAGAAGTAGATGAACCAAATGCGCTCATCGTGTTTACCGTATTGATTATACTCTGATACGTAAATATCAATTTACTCTTTCTTAGTTAGATCAAATGGCCAGTTGTATGCTTTCTTGTTCATTTGTGTTTCAATCCATTTCCATACAGATTTGTCTCCATGCAGTTCCATATCATAAGTGATATCACTACCACTGATAGGCATTGAAACGACACCTTTGCCCTTTTTTTGAGCCTTTAAAACAAGCTTCGCGCTTGACGGATGAATCAACCATGGTTTGGAACCTTTTAAATCATCTGCCTTTAGCGTGATCTTACCTGATCGTACAGCCTTCTTCCATTTATCCTCTGGAATAGAAGCAGAGATCTTTACTAGCTCTTGGCCCTTGTAGTCGCGCATGATAATTATATATTAGGAAATAAGTTTTTTAGCTTGGATTGTTTTACAAAAAATGTAAACGCTAAATGCATTTATAACGTCGATAGCCCGTTCGTCAGCTGAGTCGCTGTTAGGGTACGAGCGATTGCCCAAGCAATCTTGTCAATGATTTCCATCGCATTATCTACGCTGATCGCTGGAAACAATTCTGGATCACTTAAGATCGTGGTAAGCTCATCTTCAGACAATACATCCCAAAGTGTATCATATGCTAGATTCTTCTTGCAGATTTGGTCATAAGCATATTCTTCTCTGATATGCATGACCGCCCGTTGTTGCCACTGCGTTTGACAATTAGAGAGAATTTGCTCGAGATCATTATCTTGAATATACTCCACGGTTGAACTCAATGCTCTTGCTAGCTTCTGAGAAAGCGCTTCATCAAATGTTACACGATAACGGGTCGCAATATGCCGAGTAGCCCAGGTTAACAGATATTGCTCTGCTCCTGTCGATCTGGCAAAGATATTGATAACAATCGCTTGAGGGATCTTCAAATGTTGCGCAAAGATCTCTGGATGATTCTTAATGAATTTACCAGTCTCTCGCCATGTATTAGCAAACAAAGATCCTTTGTTGACGTATGCTTTACTGTAATGCTTGGCCAGCTGTCCAATAAACTTCTTAGCAGCTTTGAATAAAGCATCTTCTGTGCGGTTGTAATATTCCTTGCTTACAATATCAATTTCCAACTCTGAACATTGGCTAATATCAATTGGCTCAATCGCAGATGTTGCATCACTAAACTGATCACAAAATGTGATCAATCGAGCGAATTGTCCAGTAAGTTCATTATCGAAGTAATATTCTAGATCAATCTCCAAACCCTCCTCATAAACACGTTCCACAAGTTCCATACAATCGCCAATTGTGTGTTTAGTCTGCCTTCCCTCGATATCATATGTCCAGGGATAATATTTGCAGATAACATACTTGAACCGAACATTTGGCTCAGGAATCGTATGATAGTTCATCGCCTGATAACGCTTCATCATAGTCAATACAGAAACGTTCTTCTTATCAGGCCGATACACTTTTGTCTTAGCAAATGCATCAATAGGCCAATTTGTATTAAAAACTCGTGAAATGGCTTTCTTTACGATTTCAATAATATCCTCAGTGTTCTTCAGATCCATTGCCTCAAGCAGCACTTCATTAATAACATTCTTCAGAACATCCGAGGCGCCACGTTTAACAATCTCCAATCCACGCAAGAATAATTTGCGTGGATAGAAATCAACATTTTCCTCATGAGGCACGCCATAATACTTCTTCTTACTCAGAAAGGCCACAGGATATAAAACTTCCTCATAAGCCATCTTGAGGAACTTTGAGCCATTATCATTGATCAAATGTGTATTCACTGCATTCTTGGCAATTTCAATCTGCTCAAAGGTAGTCTCAACCAATCTTGTACCATAAGTCATCTTATCAATACGACCAGTAAAGTATTCGCGATCATGTTTAGCGAAATGCTCGGCATTACAGGAAACATATAGGGAGTCAGTGTTATGCACAACCATACGACCGACGCCGGCAGCAAAGTGGTGAGACTCTGTTTCAAGATCATACACATATCCATCACACTCGCCAATTTCTTCAATAGACTTGATTGCAGTCGGAGATTTGTATTTCGATTGATTCTCGATTATGAGCTGATATGTGGAATCGCCACATACATTCACTGTAACAAAGAATCCTCGATTAATCAACTGAAGATATAGCATTTGCGCCGATAGCTGATCTTCCATTATGAAACTATAAACGGTAGATACATTCCGCGAAGTCATTACATCCCAGTGCAACAACTCAGTGCCAACTACACAATCATTCGGCTTAATCTTCTTTTTGTTAGAATCAAGCAAACTATGATCTTCAGTGACAATCACAGAGCCAATATGCGTGGTAACTCGATAAAGCTTCTTATTAGTGCGATGGCGAATCACTTTCATAATCTTTGAGTATCCATCTTCTGTCATGACAGAAACATTCTCGTTTGAGTAGTCAATACACTCTTTACCGCCATTGTATGCTACATAACGATCATCTAGATCTTCAATAGGAAGCAGCTCTTTAACGCCATTGCGCTTGATCATGATAGGCGTATCGCCAACCACAGAGTCTCCATAGTAAGTTTTCATCTTTAATTCACTTTCCACGAATGCTTTGGCTAATTTCAAATTATGTCTTCCCATAGCGGTAACGCTGCCTGCTACTTGAACTGCGCAGATACATGAGATGAAATTACCCATTTCGCCATAAAGCGTGTTCATAAAGATCTTGACTGCTTTTTGTTTTGAATCGCAGCTAATATGATCAAACTTGGTTTCATTATATTCAGCGATGCGAGGATATTCCTCTAGCGCATCACGTTCAATATATGGCTTCATTTCTTGTTCCATTTCAAATATCTGCTCACCATAATGCTTTAACACTTTTTTTAATGCAGCACGACGATCAAATAATTCAATCAATAATTTACCACAGATGCTATAATCATCAACAACATTATTATGGCGCACAAACCATGCTTCCATTAATTCTCCGCAAAATGGAAAGGAAACATATTGGAGGTTGATGTTCTTAGCCATCAACGACTCAGCATAGCTTCTGTCGATAATTAGTTTTTCAGGAGAAATATTGTATGTCATAATGATTGATGGATATAGCGAGGCATAATCTAATCCAGAGACAGGATATTGATTAGACGAAGCTGTAGCATACTCGATGTAAGGACGCAACATTTCAGGCGCATCATCCGGATTCATCTTATTATCTGAACAATAGATTTCATCAAAGTGCTCATCAATGAATGCATATCCATCACGAAGCATAGCTTCGCTGTGGCTGATAGTCTCATTCAATTGCATGAATTCATCAAGACGCATCATCGGTTTCACTATTCCCTTGATGGGAGGCACCACATACGCGCCAGGAAACTTTGCATCTTCATCTTTGATTTCAGGACGATATTCTGTGTCAAAGAAGTATCCTAGCTTTGATCCACGATTCATAAGTAGATTGCGCATACGGCTACCTCCAGCAAAGTAAAAGTTATCATGCAATGATGTGTATGATAGGTTTGCTACTTCGCGGCGATCTTGAACAACATTCTTCTTCAAAAGCAATTGCTGCAGTTTAAATGTATCAATGTAACAATAGTGCGCAACCAGGCGCATCTCAGTACTTGTGCCCTCTCGATAGATTCTGAACATTTCTTGAACATCCATATCATCTTTGCTGCCAAGGTTGCAGCGACGCAAGCACTCATTAAGTTTATGCGAATCTGCATTAGGCTCGAGCTGTTTGAACACAACTAAGGTATCAAAGCTAACAAAACCTTGCATCTTTAACCCTTTACAGATCGAATCAGCAGTTGCTCCATTAATCTTGATACGACATTCGCGATGATAGCGCCCAAGCATGCTACCACTAGTTTCCCAGCGTAACAATCGCATAATAGACATATTCTCGAGAAACGTTGGAAGGGCGTTAGTGATATTGGCTTTAGTAATGATATTACGCCAATCAAAGCCGCCGCCATTAAACTCGGTAATGAAGTCTGGTTGCATAAATGCCATAAACTTAGCAAATGCTTCAAGAAGACATTTCTCAGTCTTGCAGTAAATCATCAGTACATTATCGAGTGGATCTGTTTCTTTCAATGTCAAGCATACGCTTAAAAGTGATTCAGATCGTTTCACAAAATGGTACGTCATGCAAATCATAAAGATACTATCATTTGGATTCTTGTCTGCATCAGGGAAACGATCAGCCCTGGCTGGAATCATTTCGATATCAAAACTAGATATGATCATATTCTCGTATTTTACCAGAGCTGGATCAAACTGCTGTTGAATAGCAATTTCAGCAAGTTGCTTATCATCCGAAATTGTGCCGATATCATTGATATCAACGTAAAATGAATAAGCTGCTTTAGACATGCTACCATGCGCAATTTCGTATTTACGTAGAACATTCCAACCAGAGAGATTGATTTCATATCCACGAGCAACCACGCGATAGTAAGTGCTCTTATCGTTACTATAGGTTTTGATTCCTCTAGCACGACAAATGGCGATAAACTCTTTGCGCTCTCTTATAGTTTTGAAATGAATACGGGCATACGTATGCTTCTGATCATCGTAGTACAGAAAATCATTTCCTGTCTTGAAATCAATATTAGTTATATCAATCTCAAAGTCTTCAGTAGCACCCAGTAAAGCCAACTTATTGATTCTATCAATCGCAGCTCTTTCGGGTTCACTATCTAGCAAACGGACATCAACATGGGGGTTAACCCCATTGATCATTATCGTGGTTTTACTACCACAAGGTAGAATACCATGAATGATCAGTTGATAGGCCTCTTTCTGGCGAGTTTCGGCAATATCGTTGCCTAGAAAGAGTATCTCTTCTTTCGCAGCAATCTTAGCAGCCACCTGCGATTTCAACTCCGGATCTAAAACATCAGCACGGGCAATATTCAGAGAATCCAACTCACGAATCATCTTGATCGTATGAGTAGTTCCATGAAGACGCGCAGCCAAAGAATCGGAGAAGGTCATCGTAGCAAATGATATCAGTATATTCTGTCTTAAATCGATCAATTTTACGAAAACGCACAAAAAAAGATGATTCGTCCATTATGAATCATCTTTGGCACATTTGGCTATGATTGTCTTAGAAGTTTCATAGCAGCATACTGTGCAATATCGGATGCCAACTAATACAATTATGATTGGCGGGAGCACTATTAGCATTACCAACAAAGTATCTTGAAGATCATTGTCGGTCATTAGATATTTGTTAGATGGTTAGCTATCACTGATATGCCCTTATACTTAACCGTTGTAACATGACTATCATTATCATCATCAAACAATTCTCGAGTTCGCCAATAGCTGTACCTACGCAGCTGTACTCCAAACTTGATATGAACTCCTATTAGATCATTTAACTCAGACCATTCAATATTTTTGATCAGAAATCTAGCTTCTCTGACATTAACTACGACGGTATCTTTAATTGTAGTCTTATCTGCATAATTTGAAATAGTAGTAGATACCCTTTCTACGTCGGCAGGATCGACCCGCACGCAGATGCGTCTGTCATCAATGACAGAAATAATGTAGCCGGTAAATACAAATTTAGGAGCCGCCATATTATGATTATATTCATAATATGGTTAATCAATTTAGAACTCAAAGAGATCATCGCGGACCTCGCCATTAGGATTAGCAGCATCAACAAGACTAGTATCCGTCGCGTTGGTAATGATATTATTGACAGCATTGGTGTTGGATACAACCTTGGTGTTAATAAACTCAAGTTCAGATTTAACCTTGATCTTAATCGCATATTGCACCAGCGATAGGAAAAGTAGATTGTGGAAGATCTTAGAGTTAGCGCGTTCGTTGAATCGATTAGCCGCAAGCGCAACAGTACCTGCTACAGCCGCACCAGGTTCACGCAGTAGCTTAGAGAATAGTACATCCTTGACAAAACGCATGTTGTTAGGGGGGATAATATTTGCAAATGCTACAGGAGCAAGAGCGCCTACTTGTAGTTGATTAGCTGCTGTCTTAACAAGGCGAGTATACGGGCGAACTAATAGTTCTTGCCAAATCGCTGTATTATTGCCCAAATCTAAGGTTGAGACAATTTCATCAAATGTCATAGCATAGTTATATAGGTTTGCTAGAGGAATCTCACGCATCAACGAATGTACATTAATAGGAATGATATTAAGATCGTGTAGATTTACCATCATTACTAAACTACGAGGATTAACACCTGCCGCGGCACCAGGAAGAGCGGCTAGCATAGCACCAGCAAGCTGCTTTACGTAATCAGCAATCTTATTTCGACTATCAATACTGTTCACACTCTCAATAATAGTCATTGCTTGACCCGGAGTCATTGTCTCTTGGAATGTTAGAATAGGAGGAGATGCAGCAACTCCATTTGCAAGTCGCGGTGAACTACGAGGCGTTGCTGGTGCAGCTGCTGCGCGAGCAACTACACTAGCCCGACTATCTTCATTAAGCATATCGCATCGTGAAACAGCAATACCATTGAAGAAACGTAGATCATAGATGAAGCTCATAGCTCGACTAACATATTGTAGCGAATCGTTGAATTTGGCCTCAGAAATGTTGTTGGTTGTGGTAGTGTATCCATTAAATTCACTGATGATTTTCTTCAGGTATGGGACCTTATTAGCAGTTAACTTGAAATCATCATTTAGCATTGACCGCAGTCCATATGTAAACTTGTTATTAATAATGTTCTTACCATATAATGGCAACACCGTTTCAGGTCGAATACCCATTGTCATAATAGATAATGGAGCAAACGGATACTCATTATTCTCCATAAAATAATTCTTGGTGAAATCGCGTTTAATATCAAAGTAGAGTGATAGGGTTGCATCTGTTTCCAGGAGTTCTTTTTGAACCGCAGAAGCATCTTGAATTAAAGCAGCCATACCATTTACAACCTCGTCAATGTATAAGCATGCAAGATCCTTTGACATAGGACCGTCAAGATCGTAAGCACCGCCATTTAGAACACCAAATGGCGTAATCGGATTTGCAAATTCCATATCCGTATCACTACGAGTATCACGAACATTAGTATTTGGGATATTTGCCCCCACCCAATTCATAGCAATTGTACCATCGGCAATGTTGGCGTTTCCAATAATCTTACGATATAATTTGCAACGTTTTTGGAAAGCCTTAAAGATGCGGAGGTACATAGGAATTAGAGCACGATATTTCTCCATTACGTGAGGTGCAACCTCTTGAAGAGAAGTTACTTCGTGAATCTTCATTCCAGTGACAGGATTTACACGGTTAGACATAATCTTCATAACATATGCAAGAGCGGAACTAAATACAACTTGCGTATTGGGAATTACATATTCTGTGCCCATGGCATATACATTAGGTAGTCCAGCGCCAGGTGCATTAAATTGCCAATGGAAATCAGGGAATGATTGCTTGTTTAAGGCATCTACTAGGGCGCTGCCAGCAAAGCTGGCAAACGTTTTTGTGTAAATCTTATGACTCTGCGCATCGTATAAATCATTCATATAATTGGCAATCAGTGTATTAAATTCTTGTACAATACCATATCTCATACCATAACCGCCAGGAGGAAGCGGAGTTCCATCAGGAGATGTTGTGGGCAGAATGGAATCAATGTGAACATTAGCAAATGGATCGTAAAGGAATGGCGCCAATGATACAGTAGCATCAGGATCCTGAACAAACATTTTACTAGTAGAACTATATAAAGCAAAGGCATCGCGAATAATCGGCTTTGCTTCTCTGGCCGCAGATACCGCGAAGAAATTGGTTCCGACGGGGTTGTGAAGGATAAGCTTCTTGAAAAGCTGATTAGCTTGAACGCCTTGATTAAAGATAAGATTGGATACAACAGGCATAATCTTATATAGATTGTCCAAACATAGTAAATCGCGCTCCTGCTCACCCTTATTCGCTTTGTTAAACATCTTACGTAGTAGAGCATCCTCGATGCTAAAGATACCATCGCTGGCAACACTGGCCGCTTGTTGAATCAGAGTATTAGGTACTAATCCAGTGAATTTATCGATCATGTATTTGCAATTTGAAACTAGGTGTTCGCAAACCTTTTGGTACTCAGATAAATCAATTGTAATACGTTTAGTGCTACTGATATCTAGTTTAACTAGGTCTCCAGAATTTGTTGCAAACTGTAGTAATGCATTCATAGCTAGGATTTGAACAGCACCAGTTGTGCCAGCAGCACCATCTCCACCATCAATAGTGCTTCGAGCAGGGTTACCGGCATTACGATTAAATTGCATGTTATTAGCGATATTGCCACCAAGAATGATAGTAGTTCGATCGGGCTTAACTAGTTCAGTGTAGCGATTATCAACTAAAGTTCGCATAGCATCCATTAAGGTTACTAGACCATTGTTCTGCTTAATTTGAGTCTGTAGAATAGGATGATCTCTAATATCAGTAAGACCAGCAGCGTGACCAGCAGCCGTTGTGATCATGTACATGTTCAGCATAAATAGTTCTAGTGCACGATGCATCTTAAATGCGGTACGAAGTGGAACAAGAACAAATTCATGGAAACACATAAAGATATCATTAGAAGACTGATTCATTGCATTAGATTCTTCGATTGCCTTAATAATCATATCATACTTCTCATCCTTAGATTGTTTTAATGAAATAGCTTTCTTTAAAGCACGAATACGGTCTACTAAGGATAGAACAGCTCCGCCTGCACCTGGCGCTCCAGCAATCGCCGCTGCACCTGCTGCCATCTCTGCTTGAATACGGCCACGGAAATCACGAAGAATGCGATAATCAGTTAGCTTGTTAATCTTCTGCTCGATCGGGGTGGCTGGGTCTGCCAAAGTTGCCTTGAATTTAATAAATTCATCAGACGGAGCCTTTTCTTCGAATTCCATACTTTCGTCTAGGATATCAAGATCATTATTGGTGTAATTAAGTTCTCCGACCTGAAGTTCTGTGCTCTTTGCCGCACGGGTAACGCGATAGTACTCCTGAAGATCTTGGCGTTTAATAATACCATAACGGCGATTGATCTCAGCTACTAGCTGCATCATGATGTGTCGTACTAGTTGATCAGCAGGGACCGATCCGCTATAGTGTTTGTAAATAGCATTAATCTCCTGTACAATCCTAGCCATATTATCTTGAGTGTATAGACCACTTGCAATGTGTTTAGATTTATCGAAAATGTTAAGTAGTAGCCCAGACCATACGTTACCAATTTCAGGTACAAATGCAACACGTTCCTCATCAAGAGCATCAACCACAGTATCATTCTTATAATCGTGATTGGCATTTTCAAAGATATTACGATAAAACTCAACCAATAACGGTAAACGTACATATAGCTCAACTGCGCTATCAATAATCATATTATCGCCATTGGCACCTCCCATAATTAAACGCGTTGGATTATTTACAAGAGCATTGCGCATTGCATTTGTTTTCTTAAAGATACCATTAATGCCAGTTACAGCCATAATCTTGCCGGCAATAGCTTTAATTGTTAGGATGAAATATGTATCATCAATGGCAAATAGACTATTAGATTGTTCTGCCTTGTATAGATCTAGCATTTCCATGACACAGTAGTGTAGTGCTCCAATAGTTCTTTTACCATATGCTGCGCTCGTTACAGCATTTTCGCTTCCAACCAATCCCTCTAAGAATTCGATTAAAGGGCCGGCAGAACGAAGCTGAATTGGTCCAGCGGGTAGATCGCCGGCATTTTGGGCAGGCAAAGTAGCCAAACCATCCATACCCATTAGATTTTTATAGAGACTAGCTGCTAGATCGTTATCTAGCGCTTGGAATGCAGAGAGAGAAACGAAGGCTTGATCTTGTGCATTTCTAGCGACTCCATTCATTCGAGTTCTTAGACGAATAACAACTTGATTCGAATTACGTAGTCTTGGTTCAATTGCAAAGATGGCATTAACAATATTATTTTGATTAGCTGCAGTTAGCTGAGTAAAGTTAGCACCACTATCGGTAGAAACTGCAATAGTAACATTACGGTTGGGAAGTTTTTGACGAAGATATTCTAGTAATCCTTCAATCATATCGCGCGATAACACACTGAAATCATATACACCAAAGAGAATCATTGGATAAATGTATTTTGTTTTACCAAGTCTGGCAAACACACCAGTAACAAATTGTTTAACTCGTTGCATATCGGTTGCATTCATAGAAGCTGTGAAATCACGAAGTCGCATAAGATCATTGTGGCACTTAAGAATGCGCAGTTTATCAATTGAATGTTTATTGAAGTTAATGCCCATCGTTGTGGGATCGATATCAGTTACCATTGCTAGAGTGGCGCCTGTATCGCGATAGGATAGAATACGTTTGGGTTCATTGTTATCATTAAGGATTTCGCTACCTGTCGTGGTAACATCGATCGCCGATACCCAAATATAGTTTACAAGGTTTTTGTAAATGTTGCTAGGCGCCATATAAATGTTCTTCTCATTTTTAAAATCGCCATACTTCTCACTGATGGTGATAAAGTAAGAAATGATATTCTTTAGTACAACAACGCCTTCAACTGCACGGCGGCATCGTTCATAAATTTGATTGGCCTTAGGGCCAAGAATCTTAGCTAAGGTAAGATCAACAGGAGCTGTTGCCGCAGGACGTTTAGTTTGCAATGTGCCAGCTAAATAATTTGGAATAAAGTTAGCCGCGTCAAGGTCGACATCATCTCGAGGATCATCGGGATTACGGAATGATTCAAACATACGAATTAGATTCTCGCCTGCCTTAACATCGTACCATTTAGCAATGATCTTTGTAGCAGTTAGCATCTTGTGTAGATCAGCAACTGCATCGGGATTCTTAGAAACGGTTTCAGTAAAATGAAGAAGATACATATCAATGGCCTCAATTGTTTTATAAAGCCCCATACGAGCCTCGCATTGCCATTTATACATTAACTTAAGCTTTTCCTTGGAGATCTTCTTGTCTTTAGGAGCGGATTCATTGTACATATCGATTTCAAGACCCATGCCTGCCTTGTTATCACTTACTTGGTTAATGATATCAGTGTATTCGTTCTTGATTTTAGTAATAGCATCACCAATTGCCTTACCAACACTTTGGGTGTAATCCTTGCTGTATGTGGCTAATTCCTTGCTGGTTTGATTAAGGTTGCTACGGAAAATGGCAATGTTACGGAAGAAGTCAAGCTTGGCAATAGCAGTCTTTAGACCATCAAGAGGGGTGAGCAGACCTACAATGTCGATCTTGGCAGCATCCACACTAAATAGCTCATTCATAGATTCAGTGGTACCACCTTGCTTCTTCATCTCGTCACGATGTGTCTTAATCATATCGTTGAACTTGTTGACCGATTCAATAACTTCGCGACATGCAGTAGCAAAGCTTTTGGTGGCTGCAACCTTATCCATTGCATCAGCACGTTCTGCTAGATAGCGCATAGTAGATAGAAAACGTTCTTTTACCTCCTTCGAATCAACTTCAGTATCCTGATTTAGTTCTAGTAGATATTGGTAAAGCTTAGAACGACGACGATCATCAAGATACTCGTTTAGACTCTTATAACTTTCAAGAAACTGAATTGTATGCTCATCGTAATCTACACGCTTGCCAAAATCAGCAGTCATATCATTAGTAGCGGCTACCATTCCATTAATACCATGACCAAACGCATTAATGAACTTGTTAATCATGTTCTTAAGTTCTGTACGCGTTTTGGTAAGACGATCTACAAGTGTATCAGTCTTGCCTACCACGCCACCATCAATCTCCCCGCCATCTACTTCACCGCCTTCCATTCCGCCAACAAACGACTTTAGCTCACTCTGGAGACCATGAGCTTGCATTAGGGTGCTCCATGCATTTAGGAACTCCTTCATGTCGGCCGTTTTCATTTTCTTAGATTCGCCAGCAAGTTTATTAGTTAGTTCACGATCTAGCTGAGACAGGGAACTGCCAAAGTATTTGCCCTTGGTAATACCAACCGTCTTGATCGCGGATGAAACCTCCTTAGCAAGCTTCTTAAGTTCATTTACACTTGTAAACGATAGCGAAAGCATGCCTGCCGCCGAGCTCTCATTCATATGCGCGCCTAGACTCTTAATAGCACGGACAAACTGACCATTGCGCTCAATAAAGTCACTTACCTTTTGTTTGGGTACCTTTACTTCCTTGTTAACAGTGCCGCGGATAGCACGAGCTCCCTCGTCTACATGAGCAATAATCTTTTCTAGAACAGACTTAGCCTCTTCAGAATCATGTACATGCTTGAGCGCACTCTTAGCCATTGATGCTAATTGTTCTAGATCAGATGCTTCCTCGTGAACCGTAGTAAGTTCCTTCTCTAGATGATTGTGAAGCTTTGAGCCAAGAGCAGATGACTTCTTAACAACACGCGCCGATTTGCCGCCAATTGTATTATTGCCGCCCTCAATGTTGCCGCCATCGGCACCATCAGCTCCGCCAAATGATTCAAGAATCTTGTCAAGGTTACCTCCGCATACACGGATGGCGCCACCAGAGGCAGTCACGCCTTGTCCTACGATTGAACCCCCACTCGTGATACCTACGCTAACATTCGCCAACGAATGCACAGCAGCGCCTTCGATTTGAGAAAACGCTTCTTCCATTATATTACCAAAACGTATATGAAATCGATGCGCTTGTTATATGTTGGCGAGAGATGAACCAAGTAATTGTTATATTATTATATCCATAATTTACTAGAATTAACTAGTTTTTGGCTACATAAAAATAAAAATATATAATTTATTGAATTTCAATAACAATTCGAATTAATTAATTATTATCAGATAAAAAAATGAAAACGCATTAAATCAAAACAAACATGCAAAACATTTACCACTCGTCATCTTCCTCGGTATCCGACTCATCCATCGCAGTAGCAACTCCACGAGCTGCTAAGCGCTTGATAGCGACATCCATCTGATCAGCTCCAGTAGCAGCATTTGCCGCAGGTGGGGCTGGGAGTGGGGCTGGGGCTAGCACACGATCTTCCGCAGGAGCAAGTTTGCCACGAGCAGTAGCAATCATGCCAGCAAGCGTAACTTGCTCAGGCGCAGGAGCTAAGACTCGCTCGTTTGCACGAGTAAGTGTCAACTTGGCAGCAGCCAGAATCGCAGGAGCAAGTCCAAACCGTGCAGGTGCGATAGCACGCTTAACCTTGGGAGCTGCGGCAAGACCATTACGTCCAGTGGCAAGCGTAGCAGGGTCAAGTGCAAATCGAACTCGGCGTGGTGCCGGCTCAACGTACTCTTCGAGTGGCGGCGGAGGCGGAATGAAGTCATCAGCCGGTGCAACGTACTCTTCGAGTGGCGGCGGAGGCGGAATGAAGTCATCAGCCGGTGCAACATACTCGTTG
>JACCDG011915856.1_pt1 | contig 47322 bp, 33 predicted proteins | sample 7442471 | NCBI WGS metagenome assembly JACCDG01 (sample SAMN15323444, study PRJNA562643) | freshwater metagenome | isolation source: river surface water | place: USA:Blue River Watershed | collected 2017-08-17
CGCTTACATCAGGTATCAAAAAAATATGGTGACCAGCAAGCGGTCAATCAAATCAGCTTTGAAGTTTCAAAAGGTCAGGTAGTTGGATTTTTGGGTCCCAATGGTGCCGGTAAATCCACTACCATGAAAATGATAACCGGGATCATCCAGCCTGACCAAGGTTTCATAGAAGTATGTGGTATGCAGGTAAAAGGCGAATCGCTTGCAACCAAGAAAAAAATAGGGTACCTGCCTGAAAACAATCCTCTGTACCTCGACATGTATGTCAGAGAGTATCTTGCAATGATCGCATCTTTTCACAGCATGGGAAATGCAGATAAAAAAATACAGGAAGCAATCGAAAAAACCGGGTTGCGCTCGGAGTCAAACAAAGAAATTGGACAGTTGTCAAAAGGGTACAGGCAGCGTGTTGGACTCGCTGCTGCCATCTTGCACGATCCGGAAGTATTGATTTTAGACGAACCCACTACCGGACTCGATCCCAATCAAATTCTGGAAATAAGATCCCTGATCCGACAGTTGGGAAAAGAGAAGACCATTTTATTTTCATCCCATATCCTGCAGGAAGTAGAGGCCATTTGTGACCATGTGGTCATTATTCACAGGGGAAATATAGTAGCGAATGAATCGATGGGTGCCATCCAATCGTTGCAGGATCAACAGCACATCACTGTACAATTCAGCGGACCTGTGACCTCAGCGGCGTTGATGACATTGCCGGGAATTCAGGAAGTTGAATCGAACAAACAAGGCGCGTGGATATTGAAAACAGCCGGATCGGTAGATCTCAGCAAAGAACTCATGTCATTTGCTTTGCAACATAACTTGAATATCGTTTCTTTGCAAGCGCAAACCCGTCAGTTGGAAGATGTTTTCAAGGAACTGACAGGTTTATAACGGTGCTCGCTTCTTTTTGAATGCTATAAAAACAATCATTATGAGTCTCATCGCAAGTGTACACGCAAGACAAATTTTAGACAGCAGAGGTAATCCAACTGTTGAGGTGGATGTAATTACCGAAAATGGATTTTTCGGTCGCGCTGCAGTTCCATCTGGTGCCTCAACCGGAAAGCATGAAGCTGTTGAGTTGAGAGACGGTGACAAATCTGTGTACGTCGGGAAAGGTGTTTTAAAGGCTGTAGAGAACGTAAACAAGATCATTGCCCCAAAATTACTGGGTGTTCCTGCTACTGAACAGGCCCTGGTTGATAAGATGCTGATTGAAATTGATGGAACACATAACAAAGCAAAGTTGGGTGCCAATGCAACACTCGCTGTTTCCATGGCAGTTGCAAAAGCCGCAGCACAAGCCAGCAATTTGAATCTGTACAGATACCTTGGAGGAGTCAATGCTGTTACACTTCCTGTTCCTTTGATGAATATCCTGAATGGCGGTGTGCATGCTGATAATAAAATTGATTTTCAGGAATTCATGATTGTTCCTACCGGTGCATCCACTTTCAGTGAAGGATTGCGTTGGGGTGTTGAGATTTTTCATCAATTGAAAAATGTATTGAAGAAGAAGGGATACAGCACCAATGTGGGTGATGAAGGCGGATTCGCTCCTGATATTCAAAGCAATGAAGAGGCCATCGAAACAGTACTGCAGGCCATCGAAGCTGCAGGATACAAGGCAGGTTCACAGATCCATATTGCCATGGATGCTGCCAGCACTGAAATGTTTGATGAGAAAACCAAATCATACAAATTCTACAAGAGTTCAGGTAAAGTGATCAGCAGCGATGAAATGGTGGCATACTGGACAGCATGGGTAAATAAATATCCGATTATATCTATCGAGGACGGGATGGCTGAAGATGATTGGGATGGATGGAAGAAATTGACAGATGCGATAGGCGACAGATGTCAATTGGTTGGCGATGATTTGTTTGTTACCAATGTCGTTCGTTTACAGGAAGGCATTGACAAAGGAATTGCCAACAGTATTTTGGTCAAAGTAAATCAGATTGGTACCGTTACAGAAACCATCAATGCGGTGCGTTTGGCCCAGACCAGTGGGTATACTTCTATTATGAGTCACCGCAGCGGTGAGACAGAAGATACTACCATTGCAGATCTTGCTGTTGCACTGAACTGCGGACAAATCAAAACCGGATCAGCTTCGCGTACCGACCGTTTGGCCAAGTACAATCAACTCATCCGCATAGAAGAAGAGTTGGGTGTGAATGCTGTTTATCCGAAGAGAAAATAAGTATGAAAATCATCATCGCCCCTGATAAATTCAAAGGGAGCATCGATTCAATCTCCTTGTGCAATGCGATCCACAAGGAGATTGTTTTGTTATATCCAGATGCAGAAGTGAAAATGTTTCCTCTGGCAGATGGAGGTGACGGATTTTCACAGATCATCCATCATTATATTGGTACTTCTCCAGTTGCTGCACAGACAACTGATCCGCTCGGTAGGTCTATCGTTGCCCGTTATCAATATGCCTCCTCCAATCAAACTGCTTTCATTGAAATGGCTGCTGCAAGCGGACTGGCCCTGCTTGCTCCATCAGAGAGAAATCCATACAAGACTTCTACTTATGGAACCGGACTCCTGATCAGAGATGCCATCACACGCGGTGCCACACATATTATTTTGGGAATTGGAGGAAGTGCAACCACAGATGGAGGTATTGGAATGGCGGATGCCCTCGGCTATATGTTTTTGGATGCGCAGGGTGACCCCTTGGAACCTTGCGGTGAAAATCTGCAATTGATCAATGAAATCATTTTACCAGAAAGTGATTTTCTTGAAAACATCCAATTTACCATTGCCTGTGATGTAAAGAATCCCTTGTTCGGTCCCAATGGTGCTGCCTATGTTTACGGTCCGCAAAAAGGCGCAACGCCCGAGCAGGTAAAAAAATTAGACGAGGGACTTGCACACCTCGATGCGCTTTTCATGAAATTTTTTGGGAGATCAGTAGCTGAAAATCCGGGTGCAGGTGCTGCAGGGGGACTCGGTGCGGGTTGTGATGTTTTTTTGGGAGCCAGACTGATTCCCGGGATTGAATATATTTTTGACTACATCGACCTGAAAAAAGAAATCGCAGATGCCGATCTCATCATCACCGGTGAAGGCATGTTGGATGAGCAAAGCATGCAGGGAAAAGTTGTGGGGCATGTTGCAGAAATCGCAAAAAAGCATGATAAGCCTGTCAGGGTTATTTGCGGACAACACGAAAATTGTGATGCACATAAAATATTATTGGACAAGGTTGTTACACTGGCATCCATTGCTGATTCTCTGGAAACATCCATCAGCCAACCATTGCTGTTTATTCCTCAGGCAGTGAAAAATATTTTTTAACTTATGGTCTCATACTGAGATCATGCGCAAGATTGTTTATCTATTTCTATTTTTTCTTTCCAGTCATTCATTGTATGCACAGCCATTGCCTGCATGGAATGATCAACTGACGAATGCAACCGTTGCTGATTGGCTCTTGAAAAAACCCATACAACATGCGGAAGTATACAGGGATGAGGTGCGTGGGCAAATCGTTTTCTACAATGGATTGGTCAGACGCTCATTTGTTTTGTCTCCTGATTTCACCTGTATTGACTTTACGAATCTCAGCAATCAACAGCAATTGATCAGGGCTGTCCAGCCAGAGGCAAAAATTACCATTGATGGAATTGCATACAATGTAGGAGGTTTAAAAGGACAAACAGAGAAAGCATATTTGCTTCCAGCTGCTATCCCACAGTATAGACCCTACAGTGATTTTCAATTTGAAAAAATAGAAGTAGCCGCTATTGAACCAAGAATAAAATGGAATCGTGCAACCTGGTCATCTGTCCAAGCACCTGGCACTGGCAAACATGTGACACTCAGGTTCAGGTCTCAATCATCAGCAGTCAAAGATGTAGAGGTGGAGGTGCATTATGAAATATACGATGGACTCCCCCTGATTGTAAAATGGGTTGAAGTGGTGAACCAATCCACCCGACCTATACTGATCAACAAGGTAGTCAATGAAACACTTGCATTGGTGGAAGAGGAAAGTGCTGTGGTGGGGACTCCCGAGCAGATGAAAAAGCAGCATGGGATTTATGTAGAGACCAACTATGCGTTCAACAATGCCATGCGTTATGATATCAGTGATCAAACAACGCATTGGAAGATAGATTCTGCATATACTTCACAGGTTAATTATAATTATCAAACACCTTGTTTGTTGGAAGTATATCCGGAAAAAGTAAAAGCAGTTGCGTTGAAGCCAGGTGAAAAAATGATTTCACCCCGCACACATGAATTGCTGATGGACAGTTATGACAGAGAACGCAGAGGAATGATGATACAGCGGATGTATGCAGCAGTAGCACCATGGACGACACAGAATCCGATATTCATGCACTTGATCAGTAAAAATGATCAGCAGGTGAGAGATGCCATTGATCAGTGTAAGGCAACTGGATACGAGGCATTGATTTTGAGTTTTGGAAGTCACTGCAACATGGAAGACACGAGTGCTTCTAATGTTGCACGTTGGAAACAGCTTGCAGATTATGCCCATCAGCAGGGAATATTGATTGGAAGTTATTCATTGTTCAGCAGCAGAAGAATCAATGATGAAACCGATGTGATTGATCCGGTTACAGGAAAACCCGGGGGAGCTTTTTTTGGCAATGCACCATGTATGGGAAGTGCATGGGGACTCGCATACATTGACAAGTTGAAGTATTTCATGAAAGCAACCGGATTTAATTTGTTTGAGAATGACGGTCCCTATCCTGGAGATGTTTGTGCGTCTACTGTTCATCCGGGACACAAAAACTTGGATGATTCACAGTGGAGGCAAATGGAATTGCAAAAGGGATTGTACAAGTGGTGCAATGAGAATGGAATATACGTAAATGCACCTGACTGGTATTTCTTGGATGGAACGCATAAGATTGCATTGGGCTATAGAGAGGTTAATTTTTCTTTGTCACGAGAGCAGCAAAAAATATTGAATAGGCAGAATATCCACGATGGTACGTTTGAAAAGCTCCCATCGATGGGATGGGGATTTGTTCCATTGACAAAATACCAGGGCGGAGGACCAGAAGCTGTTTTGGAACCCCTGCATGAGCATTTAAAAGATTATGAAATGTTGATGGTGCAGTATTATGGTGCTGGTGTGCAGGCATGTTACAGAGGTCCGCGTTTATACGATACAGATGAAACAAAGCAACTCGTAAGCACTACCATTCAATGGTATAAAAAATACCGGGATATATTAAATGCATCCATTGTTCATTTGCGCAGAGCGGATGGAAGAGACTGGGATGGGTTCATGCATGTGAGTCCATCTTTGAATGACCGAGCATTTATCATGGTATTCAATCCAACCGACCAGCCCATCATCCGCAATCTTAAAATCCCCCTTTACTATACCGGGTTGAATAAAATGGCCACCGTTGCTGAAAAAGATGGTCTAAAAAAATTGATGTCATTGGACGCCTCAGGCAATCTTTCATTGCAAGTCTCCATTCCCGCCAATGGCTACAATTGGTATGTGATAAGAAAATAATTTGGTGGATTGCATAATAGTCTATAAATTTGATAGACTAATAACAATTGTCACGTGGCTGATAGGTTAGGCAGAGGTCAACAAAACCTTTAAAGGCGGTTCGAGTCCGTCCGTGGCGACGATTCATGAGAAACAATCAGTACGATTGAAGTTTAATACTGAGGTATGCCTTTCTTTTGGGTTCAGGCATACGTTCTATGGCATACCTCAGCATCGTACGTGGCATTCGATGTGCAAATTTGTCGAGAAACTGTTCGATCTTTTTTGCATCCCTTTTCCAGGCTTCTCTGAGCATCCAGCCTGTTGCTTTGTGCATCAGATCGTGCGGGTGTTTCAACATCATTTCACTCAATTGTATAATATCAAGAAAATCATTTTTTCTGATAAAATGAAGTGTGGCTACTACCGCAATTCTGTTTTTCCAGAGCGATGAATGTTTTGCGAATGTGTATAAAATCGTTCTGTCTTTGTCTTCCAACCATTGACCCAATATAATATGAGCAGTATTATCAACCAGATCCCAGTTGTTGACCCGATCTGCTTTTTTTAAGTAGAGGTCCACCCATTGTTTCTCTTTCCTGATTTTTTTATCCTGTTGAAATTTATTGCAGAGGATGAACAAAGCAGTCAGTCTTTCTTCATGGTAGGGTGAATCAAGCAGCGTGGTGATGGTTTTTTTTGTTGCAGTGGAAGTATGAAGTTTTGCAACCTTTCGTTGGTCCGGTACAACAATCCCATGAAACAAGTCTCCTTCAGCATACTGTCCTTTACCTGTTTTAAAAAAGTAAGGGAGGAAAGCTGCTTTCTCTTTGGTAGCATGTCTTTTCAGATCTCGTATGATCGCATGTGGATCGCCCATCATGCTGCCAATTTTTTCAATGCAGCAACAAATTGATCCAATTCATCCAATGTGGTATAAATATTTGGAGTGATGCGGCATCCATGAACATTGGCACCATCGATCGCAACAGTGAATATCTTGAATTCATCCATCAGTCTTTTGGCAAGATCACCTGGTGTCATGCCCTCAATTCCCACGTTGGCAATTCCGCAACATCTTTTTTCATCTGCAGGAGTATTGACAATGATCTTTTTGATATTTCTCACTTTGCTGGTCCAGTACAATTGCAGGTAACGCAATCTTTTTTCTTTTCTCTCAGCCCCGATCATGTGATAATAATCAATAGCATCTGATATGGTCAAGTCAGTATGAACAGGATGGGTGCCAATATGATTGATTCTTGAAATATCAGACATGTTCGTATTTCCATCCCCCAACAGTGGCCAGAGTTTTGCGATTTTATCTTTTTTCACGTAGAGTAATCCTGCTCCAAGAGGGACACTCAACCATTTGTGCAAGGAACATCCATAATAATCGCAGTTGAGGTCACTTATCTTGAATTGAAAATGGGCAACTGCGTGTGCGCCGTCTACCATCACTTCTACTCCTTTGCTGTGTGCCATGTCACATATTTTTCGGATGGGCAGTATTTGTCCTGTGATATTGATCATGTGACACACCATCAGCAGTTTTGTTTTGGGGGTAATGGCTTTTTCATAGAGCGAGACAATTTCTTCATCTGATGTTGGATGATTGGGTACGGAAATTTTTTTCAGTACTACTCCGTGTCTCCTGGATACTTGTTCAAACATATCGAGCATTGCACCATAATCTTGTATGGCCATCACTGCCTCATCTCCTGGCTTCCAATCTTGTCCGGCAATCACCAGATCAAGTGATTCAGTTGTATTTCTCGTGATCGCCAATTCATCTGGAGGGCAACCCGCGAGAGCTGCTAATTTTGCCGTTATTTTCTTTTTATTGTCAAATTGAAGATTGCGCATGTAAAAAGCTCCCTCTCGGTTTACATAGCGAACATTTTCTATATATTTTTCTAAAACCGGTTGGGGGGTGATGCAGTAGTATCCATTTTCGAGATTGATATAATTTGTTTTCAAAATATATTGATCACGAATGCTTTTCCAAAACGCATCATCGCTTGCCAATGCTGCAGGGTCTGAATTTTTTTTGGTTTCAAACATAGCAGCGAAAGATGATAATCCCAATGGAATACCCGCAGATGTAACAGCTGCTGATTTCAGGAAAGTTCTTTTATTCATGTAACGATTTATGTCACATAAATATAAGTAATTGATTGACGAGCTGATCAGGAAAAGATGCGCAATGAATTCCCGCTCAACGAAGTTTGATACTGTTTCAGTCCGGTGTTTGCCGGTCCGGAAATTCTTGATCCAGTTGATGCAAAAATGGAATTATGTGCAGTGCAAATAAATTGATTGCTTGATGATTGGTATCCAACAGTAACTCCTTCATGCGGACAGCGAGAAGAAACAGCCAAGTAGGATCCGCTTGTGGAAAGTGCAACAATGATTCCCTGTGTTACTACAAATCCGCCTGGATTTTTCAGGGCGCTGAACTGACTGCTGTTCAGATCAATCGTGAAATCAACTGCAGATCCACCTGTACCCTCTTTGCTGCAAGCCTGTAGACAAGTGATTGCAAGTGCTGCTGCGCTTCCGATACCCAATTGTGAGAGAAATTCTTTGCGGTCCATATGAAAAGTATTTGATGCTTCTTGAAATCCTAAGTTAATGTATGTATCTACACTTGAATGTTAAAATTGTTTGAACAGGGTTACATTTCGCAGTTTCCAGAATTAAGTTTGTAAACAAACTTATCATGTTACAAAAGACCTATTATAAAACAAAAGATTACTGCAAAGTGAAGTTTAATTTTAAACCTGAACTTGCCGAAACAGTTGAGATACTTGGTTTGAACAGTGATTGGCAGCATTCCATCATCATGTCAAAAAAGAAAGATGGCAGCTTCAGTGCTGAGGTGAATCTTCCGAAAGACAGCACCCACGAATTCAAATACCTGATCAACAATGCCCAGTGGGCAAATGACCCTGAGGCTGATGCAGAAGTTCCCAATGTTTTTGGGGGCAGCAACAGTGTTGTTTCTCTGTAAGCAGCAAAATACAGTTGACGGTTAACGGTTAACAGTTAACTGTCAACTGCTTGTATTTGCTCAAACTAATCCAGTTTTTAAGGGGTTTTTAGCGATTTTTTTCGGAAATTAGCAGTCCGATAGAAATATTTCAATCTCTTAATAACTATTTTGAAAAATGAGCAGTAAATCTTTGAGTCTGTTTGATAAAGTATGGGACTCACATGTTGTAAGGAGTATTCCAGATGGTCCGGATGTTTTGCTGATCGACCGTCATTTTATACATGAGGTAACCAGTCCAGTTGCGTTTTTGGGACTCAAAAACCGTGGTTTAAGTGTGCTGTATCCTCACAGGACTTTTGCCACAGCCGATCACAATACCCCAACCATCAACCAACATCTTCCTGTAGCCGATCCTTTGTCAGCCAATCAATTGAAAGCACTCGAAGAGAATACATCCCACCATGGAATTTCCCATTGGGGGTTGGGCAATCCGAAAAATGGTATTGTACATGTCGTGGGACCCGAGAACGGGATTACCCTTCCGGGCATGACGATTGTTTGTGGCGATTCACATACTTCAACCCACGGAGCATTCGGATGCATTGCTTTCGGTATTGGGACTTCTGAAGTTGAGATGGTGCTTTCATCACAGTGCATCATGCAACCGCGTCCATTGAAAATGCGGATCAATGTCAACGGAACTTTGCAAAAAGGGGTTACTCCAAAAGATGTCATTCTATACATCATATCCAAATTAACCGCTGCTGGTGCAACTGGTTATTTTGTAGAGTATGCAGGAACTGTGTTTGAACAAATGTCGATGGAAGGCAGAATGACAGTATGCAACATGAGCATTGAAATGGGAGCGAGAGGTGGAATGATTGCGCCGGACGAAACCACCTTCAACTACATCAAAGGGAGAGAGAAAGCGCCCCAAGGAAAAGATTGGGATGATGCGTTGGCCTATTGGAAGACCTTGAAGTCTGATGAAGGAGCAAGCTTTGACAAAGAATATCATTATGACGGTGCTTCTATTGAGCCCATGATCACATACGGAACCAATCCCGGTATGGGCGTTGGCATTTCACAGCAGATTCCAACTGCTACAGAGGTTGGAGGCGGTAAGGCGAGTTTTGACAAAGCACTCGCTTACATGGGTTTCAATGAGAAGGAACAGATGTTGGGCAAGCCGGTGGACTATGTTTTCATCGGAAGTTGTACCAATGGACGCATTGAAGATTTTCGTGCATTTGCATCTGTGGTCAAAGGAAGAAAAAAGGCAGAAAATGTAACTGCTTGGATTGTGCCGGGTTCTCATCAAGTTGAAAAACAAATCAGAGAGGAAGGGATCTATGATATTTTGACCGAGGCGGGATTTCAGTTGCGTCAGCCTGGATGTTCAGCATGTCTCGCAATGAACGATGATAAAATTCCGGCAGGCAAGTATGCTGTGAGTACAAGCAACAGAAATTTTGAAGGACGTCAGGGTCCGGGTGCCAGAACACTGCTGGCCAGTCCCCTGGTTGCAGCAGCTGCAGCAGTCACAGGAAAAGTAACCGATCCAAGAACATTAATTTAACCGATAGATATGGCATACGATCAATTCAGGGTGTTGAAAAGCACAGCAGTCCCTTTACCTATTGAAAACGTTGACACAGACCAAATCATTCCCGCACGTTTTTTGAAAGCTACCAAACGCGAGGGATTTGGTGATAATCTTTTTAGAGATTGGAGATACAACAACGATGATAGTCCCAAGCAAGATTTCGTCCTCAATAATGCCATTTACAAGGGTAAAATTTTAGTGGGTGGAAGAAATTTTGGATGTGGAAGCAGCAGAGAACATGCAGCATGGGCGATCTATGATTATGGATTCAGGTGTGTGGTTTCAAGTTTTTTTGCAGACATATTCAAGAACAATTCAATGAACATTGGTATACTGCCCGTGCAGGTATCAGATGATTTTTTGGATAAAATATTCAAAGCGATTGAAGCTCATCCCGCAACAGAGCTGGAGGTCAACTTGCCCAACCAAACCATCACCCTGCTTGCAACGGGTGAACAGGAGTCATTTCAAATCAATGGGTATAAAAAACATAATTTGATCAACGGGTTTGATGACATTGATTATTTGCAGGATATGAAAGAGGAGATAAAAGTATTTGCAGAAAAAAGTCGCTATTAATCAAGCGCAAAGATCATCATGCCAAAATCGTTGAGGTATATTGAAATCATGGACACCACCCTGCGTGATGGTGAACAAACCAGCGGGGTATCTTTCACTGCCTCAGAAAAACTTACCATTGCTCAACTGCTGCTCACAGAGGTCAAGGTAGATAGAATAGAAATTGCTTCTGCACGTGTTTCAGAAGGTGAATTTGATGCGGTTAAAAAAATTACACGTTGGGCCAAGTCCAAGGGACAGCTTAAAAAAATAGAAGTCCTCACCTTTGTCGACGGGAATACTTCAATTGACTGGATGATCAAGGCGGGTGCGAAGGTGATGAATTTGCTGACCAAAGGGTCACTCAACCATCTTACCCACCAACTGAAGAAAACCCCTGCACAACATTTTGCTGAAATCGCTGCAGTGATTTCAAAAGCAAAGAAGAAAGGAATTGAATGCAATGTATATCTGGAGGATTGGAGCAATGGTATGCGCAATTCACCTGACTATGTGTTCCAATACCTCGATTTCCTTGCCGGTCAGCCTGTCAAGCGCATCATGCTGCCGGATACCCTAGGAATTTTGGAGCCCAATGAAGTAAAGCATTTTTTACAATTGATCATTGCACGCTATCCTGGATGTCATTTTGATTTTCATGGACACAATGATTATGATTTGGGGACAGCCAATGTGTTGGAAGCCGTAAAAGCTGGAGTGCATGGCATTCATTTGACCATCAATGGAATGGGAGAGCGTGCCGGGAATGCGCCACTGGCCAGTGCGGTCGCTGTATTGCATGACTTTCTGCCCCATGTAAAAACAGGGGTTGCTGAAAAGTCACTTTACCAAGTAAGCAAGTTGGTTGAAACATTTTCCGGATTCAGGGTCCCTGTAAACAAACCGGTTGTAGGCGAGAACGTCTTTACACAAACTGCAGGCATTCATGCAGATGGCGATAAAAAAAATAATTTGTACTACAATGATTTGCTGCCTGAGCGGTTTGGTCGTCAACGCAAATACGCATTGGGAAAGACCAGTGGCAAGTCCAACATCGAAAACAATCTTGCACAATTGGGGATAGAGCTTCCGGAGGCTGATTTGAAAAAAGTTACCCAAAGAATCATTGAATTGGGAGATAAAAAAGAAGTTGTTACCCAGTCTGATTTGCCTTACATCATATCTGATGTAATTGATAGCAATACCATTGAGGAGAAGGTAAAGATTGTAAACTATGTGCTTACCCATTCAAAAGAATTAAGGCCGTCAGTTACACTTCAGATCAACATCAATGATGAATTGTTTGAAGAACATTCACAGGGCGATGGTCAATACGACGCTTTCATGAATGCATTGAGAAGTATTTACAAGCAAAAGAAAATGCATTTGCCGCTGTTGACTGATTATGCCGTGCGCATCCCACCAGGTGGAAAGAGCGATGCATTGTGTGAAACCATCATTACATGGGAAAACAAAGGGAAAGAATTCAAAACCCGCGGATTGGACAGCGATCAGACAGTAGCTGCTATCAAGGCTACACAGAAGATGCTTAACATGATATAATTATGAAGAAGAATATATTAATTGTTCCAGGGGATGGCATTGGTCAGGAAGTTACTGCAGTTGGAAAGCAAGTATTGGACGCAATAGCAAAAAAATTTGGACACGAATTTTTCTATGACGAAGCCTTGATCGGTCATGTTGCCATTGAAGCCACAGGGAGTCCATTGCCTGATGAAACCCTGACAAAGATGAAAGCATCTGATGCCATTCTTTTTGGCGCAGTGGGCCATCCCAAATACGACAACGACCCAACAGCCAAGGTACGACCTGAGCAAGGCTTGTTGAAGATGCGCAAGGAGTTGGGACTCTATGCCAACTTACGTCCCATTAAATTATTCGATGAATTGTTGGATGCCTCCAGCATCAAACCTGAAATTCTCAGAGGTGCTGATATTTTATTTTTCCGTGAGTTGACGGGTGATATTTATTTTGGGGAGAAAGGCAGAAAAAACAATGGAGACACTGCATTTGATGTTGCTGAGTACAGTCGCTTTGAAGTGGAACGCATCGCACGCAAGGCATTTGATGCTGCAAGGACAAGAAGAAAAAAATTGTGTTCAGTCGATAAGGCCAACGTGATTGAAACCAGTCGTTTGTGGAGAGAAGTCATACAAAAAATCGCATTGGAATATCCAGATGTGGAAGTAGAGCATCAGTTCGTGGATGCCACCGCCATGTTGTTGATCAAAGATCCAACGCGTTTTGATGTTGTTGTAACAGCCAATTTGTTTGGAGATATACTTACAGACGAAGCCTCTCAAATTGCAGGTTCCATGGGTATGTTGGCTTCTGCCTCCATCGGAGATGGAACGGGCGTGTATGAACCCATTCACGGATCGGCACACGATATCACCGGGAAAGGTGTTGCCAATCCGCTTGCATCCATACTTTCAGCAGCACTGTTGCTGGATATTTCTTTTGGAATGAAAACGGAATCTGAGGCAGTTATTCAAGCGGTTGACCAGGTCTTGAAAGCAGGTTTCCGCACACGAGATATTGCCGATTCACATACTTCTTCTGAATTTGTATTGGGCACATCCGCCATCGGAGAGGAAGTCCTGAAAAGAATATAATAAAGTTTTTCATCAGTATATTTACCGACTAAATAATACTGATGAAAAAACTGATTTCTTCTTTATTCTTTTCTATTGTTTTTTTTACGGGAGGAAATGCCCAGGTTGAATTTGTAAAAGACAAACAACAACCTGTTGTTCACATCACCATTGGTGGAAAACCCTTCACAGATTTTTTCTTTACAGATACCATTGCCAAACCTGTTCTGTATCCCATCAAGGCACCAAACGGCACCAATATTACGAGGGGATTCCCGGTTCGTCCTCTGCCTGGAGAGCCAACCGATCATCCGCATCATCTCGGTTTGTGGATGAATTATGAAAATGTAAATGGGTTGGATTTTTGGAACAATTCATATGCCATTCCAGCCGACAGGAAACATTTGTATGGGACTGTCAAGTTTGAAAAATTCATAGAAGTAAAGAACGGACCGGTAGGCCGCATGGTATACAAGGCCAATTGGGTAGACCATACAGGCAAAAAGCACCTCGATGAACAAACTGCGATAGAAATCAAAGAATTGAATGGCGTCTGGGTGATCGACCGAATGACAACACTGACTGCAGCAATACCAGTGTTGTTCAAAGATGCCAAAGATGGATTCATCGGATTGCGTGTGGCACGTGAACTTCAATTGCCCACACTGGAGAAGAAAAAATACGTAGATGCATTTGGCATTGAAACCATTGTTGAGGCCATCGCCGACAAGGCAGCAAATGGAAACTACATCAACAGCAATGGGGTAAAAGGAGAGGATGTATGGAGCAAAAAAGCGACCTGGTGCATGTTGTACGGAAAAATGAACAATGACTCTATCAGTATTGTCATGATGGATCATTCAAAAAATATCGGCTATCCCACCAACTGGCATGCCAGGGGTTACGGACTTTTTGCCGCCAATCCACTTGGAGACAAGGTTTTCACCAATGGAAAATCAGAAAGAAATCTTTCTCTGCAACCGCAACAATCTGTTGCATTCAGATTCAGAACTGCCATTGCTTCAGGGAAAACATCTCTATCCAAAACAACCATCGATGCTTTGCAAAAAGATTTTGAAGCAGATCACAAACAATTGCTTTATGTTGGGTCCTATACTTCAAAGGGTAACAACGGCATCAATGTATATTCATTGGACGAGAAGACTGGTCAATTGTCATTTGTAAGGGATTACAAAAATCCAAGTGCTTCATACATGGCAATGTCACCTGACAAAAAATTGATGTATGTATTGACAGAAGAAGATAAAAAAGGTGCAGTCAGTGCTTATGCAGTCAACCAGGTCACCGGTGAACTGACATGGTTGAATACCGAAAAAACCATCGGCGATGGACCTTGTTATGTTTCTTTCAATCCCGTTACGAAAACGGTTTATACAGCCAATTATGGCTCTGGAAGCGTATCTGTTTTCAAAACCGATAAGAACGGCGCCTTGTTGCCCGTGGCACAACACATGGTTTATAGAGGCAGCAGTGTAAACAAGGTTCGTCAAACTTCTTCTCATGCACACAGTGCTGTTGTTTCGCCAGACAAAAAGACTTTGTTGGTGGTTGACCTTGGTACAGATGCTGTTTATCAACATGCAATTGGGACAGATGGATTGATCAGCAACAAACCTGTTGTGACAAATGTAGAGAATGGCAATGGACCCAGACACCTGGTATTGAGCAGCAGCGGTGTCTTTGCTTATACAGTCAATGAAATGGCAGGATCTGTTGATGCTTTTCAGGTGACCAAGACAGGATTGAAAAAAATACAAACAACAGTCATTGATACTGTACAAACAAAAGATGACCATGGAAGTGGAGCCATCCATTTTTCTCCTGATGGGAAATGGTTGTTGGCCAGCAACAGGGTGACAAGCAATCAAATTGTGATCAATAAAATATTGCCTGATGGCAGGATTCAGAAAATGGAGCATGTGGAAGTAACAAAAAAACCAAGATTCTTCTGCTTCGACCCAACAGGTAAGTTTGTTTTTGTATGCGGACAAGATGGAAATCAATTGCAGGTGTTTGCATTTGACAGCAATACCGGGAAAATGAAATCTGTTCAAAAGGATATTGATATCATCAGTCCGGTTGCCATTGATTTTCTATATTGATGCACATGAAAAGCATATTGATTAAAAATGGGCGAGTGATAGATCCATCCAATCATCTGGATGCAAGATCTGATGTACTGATCATGGATGGTAAAGTTGCCCAAGTTTCAGAAGCTATTACAGTATCTGCAGATATTGAGATCGATGCAAGTGGATTGTTGGTCGTGCCCGGTTTGATTGATATTCATGCACATCATTTTTACGGGACAGAACAGAATCGATATCTGTGCAATGGCATGTATGCAGTGCCGCCCGACGGATTCACCTTTCGATCAGGCGTTACAACTGTATTAGACACAGGTGGTGCCGGCTGGAAGAATCTGCACATCTTTAAAAAAAACGTAATCACTCAATCCAAGACACGTGTTTTTGCTTTGGTAAATATTGTAGGCGAAGGTATGCGCGGCAATCCATGGGAGCAGGATGTAAGCGATATGAATCCGGAACTTGCTGCCAGGGCTGCAGATGAAAATAAAGATTGTGTGATTGGATTCAAGGTCGCACATTTTCTAAAAGAAGATTGGATTGCAGTCGACAGGGTTTTGGAAGCAGGTAAAATATCCAATCTACCAGTCATGATTGATTTTGGTGGTGATGACAGTCACCCTCCTCTGTCAATTGAGACATTGTTCATGGAAAAATTGAGACCAGGAGATATCTATACGCATGTATATACAGATTTAAAACGAAGAGATCCGATCATTGATCCATCTACAAAAAAATTAAAGTCCTTCATGCACGATGCAAGAAAAAAAGGAATCATTTTTGATGTTGGTCACGGTGGTGCCAGTTTTGCTTATTCTCAAGCCATCCCTGCCATAGAAGAAGGTTTCTTTCCAGATACCATCAGTACAGATTTGCACATTGAAAGCATGAATGCGGCCATGAAAGATCAATTGAATGTCATGTCGAAGTTTCTTGCCTTGAACATGTCATTGTATGATGTCATCAAAGCAAGTACGAGTGATGCAGCAAAAGCCCTGCAAAAAACTGAGTTGGGAAATCTTTCTGTTGGATCCGAGGCAGATCTTGCTATTTTACATCTCAGAGACGGGAAGTTTGGATTCTTTGATACGATGGGTGTTCGGATGATGGGGGATAAAAAACTGGAATGTGAATTAACCATTCGTGCTGGAGAGATTGTATATGATTTGAATGGAATTGCATTGAAACAATGACCATGAAATATTTACTGATTTTATTTGTTTGTATGCATCATGGGGTGCATGCTCAGGACATAGATCCCAACAGGCGTTTGTTGGAAATGGGAATTCAATTAGGAGAGATGAAAGCACCGATTGCCAATTATGCAAAAGCAGTGCAGTCGGGTAAATTGTTGTACTTATCTGGACATATACCTGATGAGGTGGCTGGAAAGAAAACAAGAGGTAAGCTGGGTATTCAATTGAGTGTGGATGAGGGTAGGGAAGCAGCGCGATTGACTGCCATCAGTTTGCTTTCTACTTTACAGCACTATGCCAAAGATTTAAACAATGTAAAAAGAATCGTCAAGGTAACCGGCATGGTCAATGCTGATCCCAGTTTTACACAACATCCCGCTGTCATCAATGGATGTTCTGATTTGTTGGTTTCCATTTTTGGCGAGGCCGGCAAACACGCGAGATCAGCCGTTGGCATGTCATCGCTTCCATTGGATGCAGCAGTTGAAATTGAAATGATTGTCGAATTAAAATGATGGTTTTCTATATGATTTCACTGGCGAAGGGTTTGTCCCTGTTTGCAGTTTTGTTGTTGATGATGATTGGAATTTCTTTTGCACAACAAAAAAAGTCTGCCCTTCATCAAATCATGGAGAACGTCTTTGATGAAGCCGATCCATTCAATGGAGTTGTGTTGATAGCCAAAAACGGACGGGTGCATGTTGCGGAAGCTTTTGGTATGCGAGACTATGAGAGTGGACAAGCCATGAAGACCTCCGATATATTCGAACTTGCTTCCGTCTCCAAGCAGTTCACCGCAATGATCATCATGCAATTGCAATCACAGGGAAAATTACAATATGATGATGCAGTTGAAAAATACCTTTCTATTCCCTACAAAAACATAACGATCAGGCATTTGCTGAATCATACCAGTGGATTGCCAGACTATCAGGCCATCATGGATGTACACTGGGATAAAAGTCGCGTTGCAGACAACAATGATATCTTGGCATATTTAAACAAGTATGCACCTCCTTCATTGTTTGCTCCAGGTGAAAAATATGCGTACAGCAATACGGGCTATGTGCTGCTGGCCAGCATTGCAGAAAAAGCATCTGATCAAGATTTTACCTACATGTTGCGTGAGTGGGTATTCAAAAAATTCAAGATGGTGGATACTGATCTCAGAACACCCACAGATAAAAAACATCTCAAGAATCTTGCATATGGACATATCAAGCAAACTTCAACAGGTAGGTATGCAAAGGCTGATTCATTTCCTTCATCCAATTATACCATTTGGTTGGGAAATCGCGAGGGTCCGGGTAGAATCAGTTCAACAGCATATGATTTATTGAAATGGGACAGGGCTCTGTATGACCCCAGATTTTTTTCTCCTGAAATGAAAAGAGAAGCTTTTGCATCAGCTCAATTGAATGACAGGACCTTCTCTCACTATGGTTTTGGATGGGAGTTGGGCACAGATGAAGTCCTGGGAAAATATGTTCAACACAGCGGCGACAATCCGGGGTACAAAACGGAGATTGTACGTTATATCGATGCTGACAAAACAATCATACTGCTCTGCAACAATGCACATGATCGGTTTGAAAAGTTATTGGATGCCTTGAAAAAATATGTAATTGCTCTCTAGGCTTTAAAGATTGTATTGCTCAAATGTTTGAAAGCCTCCATTGCGCCCATGTATTCACAGGTTCTGGCTCCCGCCTTGTTTGCATTTGAAACAATTTGTTTCCAATCATCCATCGATAGTCTCCTGATCTCTGTTGGGTTGTATTGGCTCAATTGAAACAACACTGCTCCAACAAATGCATCTCCCGCACCGGTGGTATCGATCGCTTGTATGTTGATGCCTGGGACGATGCAGCTGTTTTCTTTGGTGCTCAATAATGCACCTTCTTTGCCAAGGGTGATGGAAAACACTGCGTCACTCATTTTTCTGAGTGAAGCAGCAGCGTCTTCAATATTGTTTTCTCCTGTAATCAGCAATGCTTCCTGGTCACTCACTTTGAAAAAATGTGATTGCTGAATAAATTTGATGGAGTGATGGATGAATACTTCTTTCCTCTTTCCGAAAAGCAATTCTCTGTAGTTCGGATCGAAGCTGATGAAGTGTCCGTGTTGAATCGCTTGCTGCAAAACGTGATCATACGTTGATTGAAGTTCTCCCGGAAGAAATGCAGTTGCTGATCCAAAGTGGCTGATTGAAAAAGTTGACAAATCAATCTGGGCCACATCGTTTTTTGTCAGCATGCTGTCTGCACCGCGGTTGAAATAAAAATCCCGCTCTCCATTTTCCATCAGCGATACAAAAGCAATGGTGGTGAAATGACTGGAGTCAATCGATATTGAACGTGTCGAGACACCCATGTTTTTCAATACCTCTATCAAGTGATGGCCAAAAGGATCGTCTCCAACTTTGGCTGCTATCTCAACCTGTCCACCTAAAGCAGCAATGGCAGCCGCCACGTTGGTTGGTGCACCGCCAGCTTTTTTTAAAAAATGTTCACCATTTGATAAAGAACTGTTTGTGTCTGTACAGATCATATCAATCAGTGCTTCACCTATACAAAGTATCTTATTCATCTGGCTTTGGTCTGTCTTTGATAACTGCTATTTATAGAGTTGATTGAAGACGAGTTTAAATGTTCCATGTGTTTGAGCCCTGAAAGTGATTTCAGGTCCATAAGCAATCAATTTGCCTTTACCCACTTGGGCATCAAATGCTGCAATCCCATTTTTCAAATAGGACTGTCCCCATGCCCATCCGCTGCGCAATGTTTTGTCGGATGCAAACCATGCAATGGGTTTGATCATCCCTTTGGTTTGGGCTTCCGGTGTGATGTTGAACACCGGACTGTCATCAAAATATACATCAGCAGTCGTTTTCATACCCCAGGTATTGGATTGAGAAGGGTCAAGTGTGATTTGCATGACAGACCCCGGTATATAAAATTTTTCATTGGGCAGGTTTCGTTGATTTCCGTTTACCGTTTCAACCAATGCGTTTGTAACAGGAAGTTTTAAATGATACGCAAGGTTGGTCGAGCTGCCAATGGTCAATACCGTTCCTCCATCTTCCATGAATTTTTTCAATGCCGGGATGGAAGTTTCAACACCCAGACTCCCAATTGTTTTTTTGAATTCATCAGGTGTATCTTCCGGTTTTGGTCCGGCGGGTCTTCTCGCATTCGTATTCAATGACGGCATGGCGCCTTCCACAAAAAGAATGACATCGTATTTGTTTTTCAAATCTCCTTTATCGATTTCCTGAGCGTATATCACAGTATAATCGAATTTGAATTGTTCAAATATCCATCTCATCCATCCAGATGGCATGGAACCGCCATAGGTATCCCACAATGCGATGCGTGTGGGTTGAATGGCTATCATGTTGGCAGGTTTTTTATCCATCGATTGCACATCTGCTCCGATTTGGATAGCTTGTTCTTTGATGATGGATGTGGCAGCAGGTGTGAAGGGTACATAAAATGAACCCTTAGCAAATCCATTGTTCGCCTCAGTAGTTCTGAATACTTTGATGTCTTTTTTCAAAAGCGTATTCACCAATGCAAATGCGTGGTTGTTGGCAGCATTGATGAGGTATCCTCCTTTTTCGTTGTTGATGGTGAGCTTTCCTTTCAATGGTTGTACATCTCCAATATTGATTTTTTTAAATGGACCACTGATGTTTTCAGTAATTCTGTCGAATTCAACTCCCATCTGAAATGCAAGTGTCCATCCGGCTGCATCATAGGGAGGCACGGGGGGTCCGCCTGGATATTGAAAATCATTTGGATGATCTTGAGGTTCAAACATGTCAAGTATATGCGGACGAAATGCCTGATTGCATTGAACGATGTATGATCCGGCTGGGTATGACTTGCCATTGTAGCTGAATGCATCGGTGGATGTTTGTATCTCTATGCCTGTTCTGATCAATGCATTGATAAATCTGGTTGCAGTTGCAAAATCAGGTTGATTGGAGGGGATGATGTATGCGCGCGCATCTTTGTGGGATGGGTTGCTAAACACAGTATCAAAATATTTTTTGGAAATATTAGCAATGTTTCTGCCCCAGCTCTCTGGTGTTGTGTTCTCTTCTCTGGGTCTTTGCGGCTGATCTTTTTGAAAATACTCCTGTATCAATGAGGTCTTGCTTGGGTACAATGACCAGTTGTCTTTGCTTCCTTTTTCAATGGAGTTTTTACCCATCCTGTAAATATTGTACAGCAATTCATCCCTGTTTCTCGCAGCATACATCAATACAGCATAGTTCAGGGAAACAGAATAATCAATTGAATTTTTAAAATACCATTTGCGGGGTGTGATCGGAAAAGGGTTTGCACTGCTGGGTATCAGACGATTGGGAACAACAGGGATTTCAGAGGGCGTTGGACTGCCAATGATTTCAGTAAGCAATCCAATCATGTTATGAAAATAGGTAGTTGTACGGAGTCCACCGTTGTACCAGGTTGAGTAAGGAGATCCAGCTCTTTGGGTATAACCGGGTTTGTTTTCTTGGATGAGGCGGTTGATCATGGCTGCACCCACTGCATCCAGACTTGTCATGACCAGCGGATCAAATACATAATTGAAGGGATCGCGGAATGGCGGACCAGCTACTACTGTTCCCTGTGGACCCGTTTGGTGGTGATTGTACATGATTTGCGGAATCCATTCCACATACAATTGTCTGCCCATGTTTTGGGTCTCCTTCAGGTTCATCATGTAGAAATCGCGGTTGTTGTCATGTCCCGCATATTTTTCATAGAGCCGGGGTAAAAATGCAGTTGTTCTTTTGGAAGAGTCGCTGTTGCGCATATACCAATTGGATACCAATTCTTGTCCATCTGGATTTGCATGAACAATCAATACAATAACATTGTCCAGTATGTATTTTGTTTCATCATCTTTTCTGCTGCAGAGTTGGTAGGCGATTTCGATCAGTTGATGTGCACCTACAACTTCTGTTGCATGGAGTCCACCATCGATCCACACTACTGCTTTTCCTTCGGCGGCCAATTTTCTGGCATCTGCTTCAGAGAGATTTTCCGCACGTGCCAATTTTTGGGAGATCTCTTTGTAGGAAGCTAGTTTTTGATGATTGGATGGAGATGTGACAATCATCATGAACTGGTCCCTGCCCTCTTCTGTCTTGCCGATCGACTGCATGACAGCCCTGTCGGATGACTGGTCCAGTTTTTTAAAATATGCCTCTGTCTGTGCATAAGTGGCAAGCCGGTAGTTGTCACCTATATTGAATCCGAAATGTTCCTTTGGATTTGGTATTTCCTGTCCGAATGAAGCAAGAGAGATGCACAGAAAACTAAAAATTTTAAAAAACTTCAGCATATGTATTGCTTTGATATGAAAGAGCGTAAGTTAATTATTTATACAGTTTGACCGGGACGTTCAAAGCTCCGTTGAATTTGATGTTTCAACTTTGAAAATTGAAAACGTTTTCGGAAATTCTAAATTTCTGTCAACCGTTCCAGGTAAAATTACCCTAATTTGTATAAGCATAGTTCACCAAAACCAAAAGAAAACTTGCCATGAGAAAAAAAAGCATGAGTGCAATTCTGTGCACTGCATTAATGACCGTCATGTCATTCAGTGCAGTACAGTTGCATGCAGAGAAAATTTCTCTCTCAAAAAATTCAATAAACTTTGAGAGACCACCTGTAGACGTAACAGGTACGGTATCCGATGTTCGCAATGCCCCATTGGCAGGTGCGACAGTCACCATCAAGGGTACTAAGATTTCAACCGTAACAGATCAGAACGGTAAATTCAGTTTAAGAGGAGTTTCTGACGGAGCTGTTCTTCAAATCTCTTTCAGCGGGTATCTCACTGAAGAGGTTCAGGCAGCGGCAGGAGCTTTGAAAGTAACCCTCAGAGAACAAATCAATCAGCTGACCGATGTGGTTGTAGTTGGTTACGGTACACAGCGCAAAAAAGACCTTACTGGTGCTGTTGTGCAAGTAAAAGCCACACAACTTGAAAATGAGAATGCACGCTCCGTGCAGGATATGTTGCGAGGCAACGCACCCGGATTGGATGTTGGATTCAACGCTTCTCCGAAAGGTGGTGGTGATTTGCGTGTAAGAGGACGCGCCTCACTGACTGCATCATCAACTCCGCTGATAGTAGTTGACGGAGTAATCTTTCAAGGAGATTTGAGTGATATCAATCCAAATGATATTTCTACCATGGACGTATTGAAGGACGCCAGCTCTGCTGCGGTTTTCGGTGCGCGCTCTGCCAATGGAGTTATTTTAATCTCCACCAAGAAAGGTAAGAGCGGGAAACCCGTGATTACCTTCAACTCCAACTATACCATGAACAAGATCGCTCGTTGGCCTGGACTCTTGACACCAGAGGAGTTCCTGAGCTGGCGTTCCGATGTTATATACAGTATGCGTGGATATGACTCTACGTCCAAGCCAGGTATCAAATATTGGGCATGGGATCCTAAAAAACTGCCATCCGGATTCACAGTGGATCAGTGGTTGGCACTTGGAAACCAAGTCGGACAAGATCCCACCTCCGTTTGGCTGAATCGCCTGGGAGGTACCGTGGGCATGGCTCCTATAGAAATTGAGAGTTACAAAAACAATACGCCCATCGATTGGGAAAAGTTGATGTTGAACAGCAATGGTCGTCAGCACGACCACACTGTCAGTGTTTCCGGAAGAAATGAAACCTTTAATTACTACACCTCTTTTGGCATATTCGACAACGAAGGCATGGCCGTAGGTGAGCGTTTCAAGACCTTCCGTGCCAGGACCAATATTGAATCAAATATTGCCAAGTACCTGACGTTCGGAATGAACATGCAGTTTTCAAGCAGAGACGAGGGTGCTGTACCCGTGAGGTTGAGTGATATGATCCGCTCTACACCATTTGGTAGCTTATATCAGGCGGATGGCAGGTTGCGTTCCAGTACAACCGACAACATTGGTAACAACACCAATCCTTTGATCGACGTTTATTATGTAGACAGAAAAATCAGGTCAACCAACCTGTTTGGAACTGTTTATGCAAAAGGAAAGCTCCCTTGGGGTTTCTCCTATCAAGTGAACTATACACCCAGATTTGAGTGGTTTCAAAACTATGAACACACATCCTCCAAGCGTCCATTGTTGGAAAGCAGGGGAGGTATCACTTCAAGACGTGACGACCGTACATTCCAGTGGCAGATAGATAATTTGTTGATGTGGAACAAGAAATTCGGCAAACACTCTATTGATGCAACCGGATTGTTCAATGCAGAAAAATTCCAATTCTTCTCCTCAACTATCAATGCTGAAAACTATCTTCCAAATGACAACCTTGGTTACAATGCCATTCAGGCTGCAAGACTTGTAACACTTGTCACTGCAAACGATCAGTATGCAACCGGTGACGCCATCATGGGAAGGATCAATTATGGATATGACGACAAGTACCTGTTGACAGTAACAGGTCGCCGCGATGGTTACTCTGCATTTGGTCAGGGTAATCCAAGAGCCTTCTTCCCATCAGCCGCCTTGGGATGGGTACTTTCTGATGAAAAGTTCATGAAGAATACATCTGACTGGTTGGAATATGCAAAGGTTCGTGTTTCTTATGGTGAAAACGGAAACAGAGAAATCGGACGTTATGCAGCACTTTCACAACTGTCTTCCAGCAGTTATCTTTATACCAATTCTGCAGGATCCAATGTAGGTGTAGGTACAGTGCAAACCACCAACATGAGCAATCCAAATTTGAAGTGGGAACGAAATGCGTCTCTCAACTTCGGTGCTGACTTCTCATTGAAGGGCGGAAAAATTTCCGGTGCAATTGACTACTATGTCAGACAGACCAGAGATTTGCTTGTGAACAGAGCACTTCCAAACGTTACTGGTTTCTCCAGTGTCATTGCCAACCTCGGTGCCATCGACAACTCCGGTATTGAATTGAACATCAATACAGAGAACATGAACAAAGCCAATTTTGTTTGGAGAACATCCTTCTCTATCTGGAGCAATAAAAACAAAATCATCAAATTGTATGGAGCAGTTCCTGTAACAGATGCTACAGGAAAAGTAACCTATGTTGATCAAGATGATCAAGCCAATGGTTGGTTCATCAACAGAAACGTAAATACCATTTGGGATTTCAATATTATCGGTGTTTGGAAAACATCTGAAGCGGCAACTGCAAAATCGTTTGGTTTTAATCCAGGTGATTTCAAATTGGAAGATGTCAACAAAGACGGGAAGTTCACCATCGATGACAAAAAGTTTCTTGGTCAGACCGTTCCAAAAGTATCTTTCAACTTGAGAAACGAATTCACCATTTATAAAAACTGGGATGTATCATTCCAGTTGTATGGAAGATTCGGACAACTCACCCAATTCAACGAAGCAACCCATGCTACATTGTTTGGTGGAGTCATGTTCTATGATCGTTCTCAGTTCTATAAACTTCCATATTGGACGCCTGATAACCAGATCGATGATTATGCTAGAATGATGTCTTCTGAGGGTTCAGGTATCAAATTCAATGTTTGGAGGTCTTCATCATTTGTTAGAGTCAACAACGTAAGCATTGCTTACACCGTTCCCAAATCTGCTTTGAACAAAATCAAGGCACAGGGACTCAAATTATATTTCAATATTCAAAATGCTGCTGTGTTTTCACCATGGAGTTATTTCGATCCTGAGAACAAGTTCTTCACTCCATCATACGGAACAATCGGCTTGAATTTAACTTTATAATTGAACAACTGAAACCATCAAATTATTGAAAATGAAACATTCAACAAATACATTAATGAAATACTTCGCTGTAACGGCGTTCGTATTGTTGGTTACTCAGTCGTGTCAAAAAGACTGGTTAAAACCAAAACCACTTTCGTTTTTCTCTCCAGAAAATACCCTTATTGATGAACCTGGATTCAACGCTGCATTGGCGGCGATTGCCAGAAACGTCAGAGATGAGTGGTATGGTGATGGAGCTCCTATTATTTCTGAGACAATTTTTTCAGAAGCTGCTGTTGAAGGGACCACTGATAAATTCGGTCCCGCAGTTAACCTGAATGTACTCATCACGCCAGACGCGAATTTGAACAACGTGGACTTTAACCGCATTGGCTGGTATTGGGAGCGTTGGTATCTGATTGTTCGTCTTGCCAATACAATTACTTCAAGAATTGCAGAAGTAAAATCAATTCCTGATGATAAGAAAAACATCATCTTGGGGCGCGCATATTTTTACCGTGCATATGCATACTACAGACTTACACATGAGTTTGGAGATGTGCCATGTACATTGAAAGAATTGACCGAGGCAAAACTTGATTTCAATTCTGTGAAGCGTGAAGTGATTTTGCAGCGCATGAAAACAGACCTAGAGTTTGCGTTCGCCAATGTTCCCTGGGTTGCCAACAAGGGTGATATCAACCGTGGAGCAGTAGGACACCTCCTTACAAAAATCAATTTGGCACTTGGCTTGTTTGATGATGCCATTGCATCTTCAACAGCTGTGATCAACAACGGAACATTTAAGTTGATGACTTCCCGCTTTGGTGCAGATGCATCCAATGCAAAGAAGAATGTCATTTGGGACTTGCACAGACCTGTTAACAAGTTTCTTGCATCCAATACCGAAGTATTGTTTTCAGTGATTGATCGTTTCGGTGATCCGTCTGCTACTGCAAGTGGTGTAAATACCATGAGACAAGCACTACCTTTCTCTTCCAACGCTGCGATCTTAACACCAGATGGAAAGCAAGGAATGACCAATACGGTTGTTGAAATAGATCACATGAAAAATTATGGTCGTGGTATCGGACGCTGCCGTGCTACTCCATACTCTACCAAATACATCTGGGATGATCCTAAAGATCTTCGCCACGATACCCTGTCCGGTAACTGGATGGAAATGGAAAACCTGACATACAACAATCAGGCCATCAAGGGTTCATCTCCGTTTTATGGTCAAAGATTGCAGTTGAGAAAAGCCGACGGATCATTGCTTGTTTCAAACGGTGATACCATTCGTATATGGTTTGCGTGGCCACATTATAAGTTGTATGTGGAAGATCAAATCAGGTATCCATGGCAGGGTGGTAACTCTGACTGGTATGCCTTCCGTTTGGCTGAAACCTATCTGTTGAGAGCTGAAGCATACTGGTGGAAGGGTGATGTTGCTGGTGCAACTGCAGATGTGAATACTGTCAGAAAGCGTGCCGGTTGTGATGCCTATGGTGCTGGTGTGGTTGATATTGGTACCATTCTGGATGAAAGAGCAAGAGAATTGTATTACGAGGAGCCCAGGAAGACAGAGCTAACAAGGGTTTCCTATATTTTTGCCAAGACAGGAAAATCATACAATGGCAAAACATATACTGCCAACAACTTCTCTACTGCCAATTTCTTCTATGACAGGATCATGGCAAAGAATGATTTTTATGGCAAGGGAATCAAGAATATTCGTGGCGATCAGTACACAATGAGTCCGTATCACGTATTGTGGCCAATTCCACGTCCAGCTATTCTTGCCAACAGCCTTGGTGTGATCAATCAAAACATTGGATATTCAGGCGCAGAGAAAAACAAACCTGCACTTGATAAAATTCCAGACTAGCTCTCATAGTTCTCATAAGCAGTTCGCCCCGTTGCTTCCGCAACGGGGCTTTTTTTTGAAATTGTTCAAGTATGATTATTCATCCGTAAATTGCTATACTCAATTCTATCGTATGAACAAAGTGCAAAAAATCATCACACTGTTTGTATCAGTGTCGGCCCTCTTGGCTTTTTCTCAAGTAAAATTTGCGTCCGGCAACCGCATAGCTGATCAGGACCCCAAAAAGATTTATACTGAAAAATGTGCTTCCTGTCATGGTGAACGCGTAGATGCTTTCGTGGACAGGGTATGGAAACATGGCAATAAAAAAGAAGATCTCGTCAGCAGCATCACCAATGGATACTCAGATTTTGGAATGCCTTCATGGGATGGTGTCTTAACCAAAAAGGAGATAGACGGACTCGCCAATCTAATTGTAGAGAGTTTAAAAACTGTTCAGCAGTATGATTTTGCAAAAGACAAATCAAAGCCCGCTGGTCCGGCTATTTTCAAGTCGAATGGTATGACAGTGACACTCGATACTGTTGTGAGCGGTTTGAACAGTCCATGGGGATTTGAGCAGCTCCCAGACAATACTTATTTAATTACCGATAGAAGCGGAATGCTCTATCATGTTGATCAAAACAAAAATAAAAAAGCAATTGCAGGTATTCCTGCGGTGTTGGCAGAGGGACAGGGTGGCTTGCTGGACATCACCCTTCATCCCAAGTATGATCAAAATGGTTGGGTATATATTTCTTATTCCAAATTCAAAGAAGAGGGAGGGAAAAAATTAGGTACCACTGCTGTTGTAAGAGGCCGTATCAAAGATGGTCAGTTTGTTGACCAGCAGGAGGTGTTTGAGGGTATTCCCTATACTTCAACAAAACATCACTATGGATCCAGATTGGTATTTGACAAGAAAGGATATTTATTCATCTCCATGGGAGAACGCGGACAAGAAAAAATCTTTCCACAAGACATCAAAACATCTCCCGGTAAAATACACAGGATCAATGATGATGGAACCATACCATCAGATAATCCTTTTGTAAAAGACGGTTCTGCAAGAGCAACCATATATACATACGGAAACAGGAATCCACAAGGGTTGACGATGGACCCAGTAACTGGATTGATTTGGGAGACTGAACATGGTCCACGCGGAGGTGATGAACTGAATTTGATCAAATCAGGTGTGAACTATGGTTGGCCCGTGATTTCATACGGAATCAATTATGACGGCAAGCCCATCACCCCGATCAGCAAGAAAGAGGGAATGGAACAGCCGGTGAATTACTGGATTCCATCCATTGCTCCCAGTGGATTGGCCTTTGTAACCGGAACCAAATATCCGGCATGGAAAGGCAGTTTGCTGGTGGGCTCATTGCGATTCAATTATGTGAATCGTGTGATGATGCAAAACAACAAAGTGGTTGGACAAGAAAAGATTCTTTTGAATATAGGAAGAACAAGAAATGTGGAAATGGGAAGAGACGGATATATCTATGTTGGTATTGAGAATCCAGGGACTGTATTCAGGATCAAGCCTATGTAATTAGAATAACCTCATAAAAGAAAAAGGCTCTCAACTGAGAGCCTTTTTTGCATATTCAACACATTTGGCAACTTCCTTCACTGCATCAGAATCTGCAGGTACTTCATATTCCAATTCAATGGTTGCAGGAAATTTGTATTTCTTTTTCTTCATCAACTGCAATACTTCTATAATCGGAGTATCTCCTGTTCCCCAAACCAAATTTTTCTGACCCTTTTCTTTGGTGGTACGGTCTTTCAAATGCATGCTGGTGATTCTGTCGTGTTTCGCCTCAATCAATTTCAGCAATGATTCTTTTGTATTGCTTCCACCGGCTGCGATATAATGTCCGCAGTCTAGGTTCAATGAATTATAAGGAGATTGTGCCAGTGCCACATCCCATGCGGTATCAGTTGCCTGCAGGTGTGCATGGTATCCAACATACACTTTGTGTTTTGCTGCGATGTCTCCCAGTCTTTTGGATTGTTCCGGCTTTGTGGGCAATTCAACTGTAACAGAAGTGGCCCCCAATGCTTTTGCAGCCTTCATTGCATATTCAATCTCCCCATCTGAATTGTTTTCACCCAATGCATTTGGTTTATATGCATAAATCGTGATACCGGCATCTTTGAACTTTTTTCTCAGTTCTACGAATTTGTCCATCGAAACGGTTTCTCTCCATTCACGACCTTTTTGTACTCTTTCTGCCATGGCCTTGCGCTGTTCATCAGTCATTTGCGGACGTTGGCCGGGTGCTGCTCCGGGAGGGGGACCCATCATGCGCATCGGCATGGTATTGGCAACCGGGGATCCCGCAAATGCCTCAGCGGTGTCGCCCATCAATTCCAATGCACTTACGCCTGCCTGTTTGCAGTATTCAATTATTTTGTCTACATCTGTTGGGAGACTTCTAAAGGAGTAGGTAATGGTTCCAATTTGAACACCACCAAATTTTGAGTCAGCATTGGCAAGAGCCAAGATGTCTTTTGAAAGGAAAACGCCTGCTCCCAAAAAAGCTGATTGGGTTAGGAATTTCCTTCTTGAATTTGTTTTCTGATTTGTCATGACAATCGTTTTTTTATTAGATGATTATTGCTTCAAAGCTTTGCGCAGGAGAGCGACACTTTTTCTGACTCCTGATTTTGCTTCCTCATTTCCCTCAAATTCAATGGAGATATATCCCTGGTAGTTGACATCCTGCAAAATCTTTGCGATGCGGTCATAATCTAGTTCCAGTGAATACCAGACTCCTCCGCCATAATAGGTTTTGGCTTGTACAAAACTGGTTTTGGGGGCAATCATTTTGAGTTTATCATAAGGGTTCTCGAGGAAATTACCTGTATCCATCAGGAGCCCCAACCAAGGTGAATTCACTGCGTCGTGTATGCGCAGCATTCCTTCCGGTGTGGATCCCAGTCCCCAGTGATTTTCAAGCGCCAGCAAGACGCCGCATTCTTTGGCTTTGTCGAGGCATTGTTGAATACCGTCAATGCACCATTTGTATCCGTCGTCTTCGGTATATCCAGGGAGAATGGGCTCAATGCCTCTGTTCTTCATGAGTTCATCAAATGATTTTGTGGTATTCCACCTGCCTGTATTCAGTCGCATGCAAGGGATTCCCATTTTATAGGCCAATTCGATGCAATGCTTTGTATGATCCACATTCTTTTTGAGTTCTTCTTTATCTGGGGTTACAAATCCCTGATGGATGGAGAGACAGGTCATGGCAATGCCATTTACAAATGCATGTTTTTTTAGTTTTTGCAGATAGGCATTGTCTTCACTCTCCATTTGCCTGTGCAATACATCGATGCCGTCGAGTCCCATGGATGCCGCATCATCGATGACTTTTTCAATCGGAAATTTATCCCCTTTGAAATGCCAATATGAATAGCTTGAAACACTGAGTTTGATGCGGGATGAAGCTGGAGGCTGCGCTTGGGTAAAAGAAAGATTGGGCAATGCAGCTGCCACTGCACCCAATGAAGTTGTTTGAAAAAAGGAACGGCGATGCATTTCGTTGAAATTTGATGTACACTGAATATACAAAAAACTTAATTTACCAGTCAATTTCAGGTATGGAGGATTTGAGTTGGTTATCGCGTACACAATTGTTGATTGGCAAGGAAAAATTACAACACCTTACCACCAGGCATGTCATGGTAGTTGGACTCGGAGGCGTGGGTTCCTATGCGGCGGAGTTCATTGCAAGGTCCGGCATTGGGAAAATGACCATTATTGATGGGGATGTGGTTGATCCAACCAACCGCAACCGACAGCTTCCCGCTTTGGCAACCAATCATGGTCAGTCCAAGGCGCTGATCATGGCTGATCGATTGAGATCGATCAATCCCGAGCTGGAACTCAACGTAGTTAAATCATTTGTAGATCCGGAAATGGTTGCAGCACAGCTGCTCCTGCAGCCAGATTACATCATTGATGCCATTGACAGCATCACACCAAAAATTACTTTTTTAAAATTGGCATTTGCATCGAAAATCCGTGTGGTCAGCAGCATGGGGGCCGGGGCCAAACTGGACCCTACACGTTTGCAGGTGGTAGACATCTCCAAAACATACAACTGCCCTTTTGCACAACAGGTCAGAAAAAATTTAAAAGCATCTGGGATCTACAAAGGGATCAAAGTTGTTTTCTCCCCAGAGCAGCCCATCAAGGAAAGTTTGATGTTGACAGATGGAAAGAATTTCAAGAAGTCGGCCTATGGAACCATTTCCTATCTGCCTGCTGTTTTCGGGGCAGTCGCGTCCTCTGTAGTGATCAGAGATTTGATGGATGATGTCTCTGCCTGATCAAATGCTGAGGCTTGTGCATAATTTGTGCATCAGAAGCATTTCAAATCTTAGTAGATTGTAGGAGGATACAAACATGGAACAGAAATCTCTTTTCCGAAAAATGCATTCCAGCGCAGAAGTTGACTTCATTGCGTACCTCAAAGAATATCTCTCTGCTTTTCCTGAAACTGAAATCATGATCGGCTGTGATTCTCAGAATTATGCTGAGAATACCATTTATGCAATCGTGATTGCCATGTACCGGCAAGGCAAAGGGGCGCATGTGATTTACAGAAGATGGAAATCACCCAAGGAATTGGTGCGTGCAACCAGGCTGCTCACAGAAGTTTGGAACGCCATTGAAACGGCTGAGTTGATGCGGTCAAATGGACTCCCCAAGCCGGTATGGATTGATGTTGATTTGAACCCCGATCCGAGGTACAAATCAAATGAAGTATTCAGGCAAGCCATTGGTATGGTTGAAGGAATGGGATACAAGGTTCGTTATAAAACGATGGATCCGATGATTACCTATGCTGCAGATTATTTGATCAAAGTATGATCAAATCTCTTTTTGAACATCGTACTCATATACTTCTTTCGAAAAAGCTTTTTCCATCAGCGTTCTGTCAAATGCTTTCTCCTGATTGGAGAGAAAAACAGTTGCTACTCCATTGCCAATAAAATTCGTAATGGCACGTGCTTCAGACATGAATCTGTCAACACCTAATAACAATGCGAGTCCCTCTACCGGAATCACTTTGATGGCTGTGAGTGTAGAGGCCAATACTACAAATCCACTTCCGGTAACACCTGCTGCTCCTTTGGATGTGATCATCAAGACGCCGATGATGGTGAGCATTTCTGATAAGCTGAGCTGTACTTGAAAGACCTGTGAAAGGAAGATAACTGCCATAGATAAGTAAATGGTGGTTCCGTCCAGGTTGAATGAATATCCTGCAGGTACAACCAGGCCAACAACAGGTTTTGAGCATCCCATTTTTTCAAGTTTTTCCATCAAAGAGGGGAGCCCTGCTTCAGAAGAAGAAGTACCCAGTACAATCAATAATTCTTCTTTGATGTAATTCAGAAATTTTAAAATGCTGATCTGATAATACCTGAGAATCAGTCCCAATACCACAAAAACAAATACTGCCATGGTGATGTATACTGTGATCATCAGTTTTCCCAGTGGAATCAGGGTTGCAATGCCATATTTGCCGATCGTGAATGCCATTCCCCCGAAAGCTCCAATGGGGGCGAAGAGCATCACCAAGTGCAATGCTTTGAAGACATATGTTGATATAAACTTTAGTCCTCCAATGACTTTTTCAACATTTTTCAATTTACTTAAGATGATGCCAAAGAGAATGGAGAAGAGCAGGACCTGAATCGTTGCATTGTCTTTGAAAAAACCAATCCATGAAAATTGTTTGGCACCCTCGGTGAACTTACTGATATCACCTCCAGATAATTGACGTGTATTTACACCTGCACCGGGTTGAATATAATATGCAACAATGATTCCGATGATCAATGCAAGGGTGGTGACTACTTCAAAATAAACAATCGCTTTGCCTCCGACCCTTCCAACTTTTTTCAGATCATTCATTCCGCTGATGCCCAGTGAAATGGTGATAAATATGATGGGGTTGATAAAGAGTTTTACGACTTCAATAAAGTATTTGCCCAGTGGCTGCATTGCAACACCTGCAGCAGGATTGAAATGTCCCAGCAAGGCGCCGGAAAAAATAGCAAGGAGTACCCAGGTGGTGAGATTGGTGAAAATCTTTTTCATGTAGCAGTCAACTCAGTTGACTACAAAATAAGCATTTAATCTTGGAGTTGAAGGATGGATCATTTTTTATAACTCAGTCCTTCGTCGTACCAAAACAAACCGTATTGTTTCCCCTTCAGGTAGCCGGGCACATCCGACAATTGTTTTTGTGCCTGGTCTTCAGAGATAGGAGTTGTAAATGGCATTTTACCGGTCGGGTTGAATTTACCTGTTACCACATCCAATACAGCATCGGGTTTGTTTCCAAATGTTGCCAGCACTGCTTTGATGTTTGATTTGGTTTGCTGATTGTATATTTCATCGATCACCCATGGATTGGTATAGTTCATCACAAGAATCGTAGGTTTTTTGGCAGCGAGTTGATTAATATATTGAACATCCACTGCATTTTTAGAGAGGGATAAATACAGGGGAGAACCATCTGCTTCAAAAAGTGACTTTGAACCGGGGGTTATCCAAAGAAGCACCACGTCAGCTTCCTCGGGAGTATTTACCAATTGTACATTGGTTGAAACTTTAGATGCATCGATGATGTTGCTGGGTGACTTGTCGCCTCTTTGTTTAAAGTATGATTCAAAATAAACCTTGGTTTTTGGCTGAAGGGGTAAAAAGTTGTTTTCGTTTCTCAGCAGTACAATTGATTTTCGCATGGCAAGATCAGCTTTCTCCTGCAACGCTTTGCTTCCTACCAATTTTTCAGCGATGCCAGTATCCACATATGGATTTTCAAACAATCCCAATGCAAATTTCTCCATCAGCAATCTGTATACAGATCCATCAATCCATTTCATATCAACCATTCCGGATTTGACTGTTTCAAGCAATTGAGATGGATCTGCAGTGCCTGAATAAAGATTGACACCTGCTTCAAGTGTTCTTTTGTATCGTTGAGGAATGGATAAGTTTTCTGCTCCCCATGGCATCATTTCAATCGGACCCGTATCTGAGTTGATGATGCCTTGGAATCCCAAGCTGTCACGCAACAAATCTGTTATAACTGGCTTGTTGTATGCGTATGCAATTTGTTCATATTTGGTGTCCAATGGAACGGAGTAATAAGGCATGATGGCAGATGTACCTGCTTTGATAGCGGCCTTGAATGGGATCAAATTATTTTGGAACATTTTTCCTGGGAAGTGTTCAAATTTTCCCCAGTCAAAATGCGGATCTTGTCCACCGACCCCCGCACCACCGCCAGGGAAATGCTTGGTTGTAAGTGCTACAGAGTTGGGTGAAAGTGTTGATCCCTGAAATCCAATTACTATTTCGTACATCATTTTTGCAACCCATTCAGCATTTTCGCCAAACGTTCCTTCAATTCGCTGCCAACGGGGTTCAGTGGAAAGATCTGCCATGTACATATACCCCTTTCTCAGTCCCACAGCAGCCCATTCTTTTCGTGCTGTTTCTGCAAATGTTCTGATCAATTTCAGGTCACGTGTCGCGGAGAGTCCCAATTCACCTGGCCAAGTTGAAAATGAAGTTGCCCCAACACTGAGTCCGATAGAGGAATCTTTCGTAATATGATTTCTTGGATTGGATGCGATGATTGCCGGAATGCCCAATCCATCTTTTTCACACAATGCCTGTAAGTTGTTTGCCCATGCGGCCATTGTTCTTGCGGGGACATTCGCCCGTAAAATAAAATGACGCAGGTGATACTGTGTAACACCTTTTGTGGTACCCGCAGCCATGGTCATCGCAACCGGCAATGGTTTTTTCGTAAACATGTTCATGCTCTGTACCAGATCCTCTTCATTGAATCCACTGCTGATGGGACCCTTTGATTTGGGGGCTTCAAAAGACCAGTCATTTTGCATACGTGTTGTGCTGATCAGCATAAAGCCAACTTTTTGCTCAACCGACATTTTTGACAAGAGGTCCTTCGCTCTTTGTTCATGTGGCAGGCGCCAATCTTCGTATGCATCCAGTTGACCGTTTTTATTCAGGTCTTTGAATTGCTGGTTTCCTTTCTGCAAAATCTGAACAGATCTGTAGCCCAGTATTGGCTGAGGAGTTGTTTTGGGCGCTTGGGCATAAGAAGATGTGCATAGCAATGCGTATGTTATGAAAACGGCTGCTGATATTGATTTCATGAGCAAAAATTGATGCATAAAAGTATTCAATCGTCCGTTATTTATATCGCTAAATGCTAAAACGATTTCGGATGGAAACCTTAATTTTAGTACCATATGATTGAAGTCAAGTTGGTGAGTGCCGAGGATGAGATTTTGCAAATCAAGTCCCTGCAAGAAAAAAACCTTCGTCAGCATCTAACAGATGAGGAAGCCTCCAGCCAGGGCTTTCTGACCGCCTCTTACACATTAGACTATTTAATAGAAATGAACGCCGCTTTCCCTTCTGTCATTGCAAAAGAAAATGAAGCCGTTGTAGGTTATGCGATGATTACTACAAAGGAGATGCGCAATGGACATGACTTGATAAAAGATCTTTTCGATAATATTGATCGTTGTCATTACGAGGGAAAGCAGTTGAGAGATGTGCATTATGTTGTAGTGGGACAGCTCTGTGTTGCCAAAGCATACAGGGGAATGAATCTCGTGAAGAAGATGTATGATTTTTTTGCTGATGCTGTCAAAACTGAATACACCTTTATGGTTACGGATGTTGATTGCGACAACCACCGTTCACTGAAAGCACATGCCAAAGCCGGTTTTCACGTGATTGACTCCTTGATCTATGGCGGTAAAAAATGGGATATTGTCATCCGTAAAACATCTGTATGAAACATTTTTTTGTTCTATGCTCATTGATCATTTATATGGGAACTGCGATGGCCCAAAATAGTCGTATTGAGACAGCGGTATATGCCATTTCATCTGATCATGTGCAAAAGGTGATTCCTATGTTCAGTGGCGCTGGATCAATATTATCCAAGCAGTCACTCACCCTGCATGCATTGAAACATGGTAAAAAATTTAGATTTCAAACAGATACAACCGGTGATGAACTTTTTTTTATCATACAGGATGGTCCGGTTGAGGTGCAATTGAACGATCGGCAATACTCACTCGATAAGGGCTCTGTGGTATTTGTATTGCCTGGAGATAAAGTGGTATTTGTCAATCGCCGCAAAGATCCTGCGTCCATTTATCAGATGCAGATGCATGCAACGGGGAAAAATATTCAAAGAGGAAAAGAAGCTGGAGCATCCTTTGCGATGGACTGGAATGAGATGGTTTTTAAACCTCATGACAAAGGAGGAGTCAGACAATTGTTTGATCGAAAGACTGTAATGCTGAATAGGTTTGATATACATATCACTACATTGAACCCAGGACTAAAAAGTCATGACCCACATACCCATGTCAATGAAGAAATTATTTTGATGATGGATGGTATGGGTGAAATGCAGCTCGGAAATAAAAAAGAAAAAATCACCAATGGTGGTGCTGCATGGGTGGAATCGCTCATCCCTCATAATATCACCAACATCGGTAAACGCCCTGCAACATATTTCGCTATCCAATGGAACTGAGTCCATTCAATATATAATTTCCTTATTTTTAAAAATCAATCAAGTACATGAAAAAGAATAAAAATTTAATCAGTCTTATTGTTGCGGGAGCATTTTTCTTTCTTTCCATTTCTGGAATATTGATGTGGTTGAAACAGAAATCACATGAAATTGAGATGACACATACCATATTTGGACTATTGTTTCTTTCCATTGCAGTATTTCATATTGTGAATAATTGGGGGTCACTCAAAGCATATTCAAAAGATAAAACCACTGGCTCTATCAAAAAAGAGTTGCTGTACTCTTCTATATTGGTCTTGACCATTCTTGTCCTGGCCTATACGGAAGTTTTGGAACCCGTTGCTGAATTTGGAAGAAGATTTGCAAAGCCTCAGGGTCCCAAGCCTCCAGCTGCCATCAGCTTCAAGGAAGCTACCACATTGGATTCCATCTCCGGGCAATCGGTTACATTGATTCTTCAGAAAACCGAGGAAGCCATGAACGGCCAACTTACTGTAGAAATTGCAGATACTTCAGGAAATGTATTATCAACTTTATATGCTTCAGATCCTGAACAAAAAGGTCCCGCTTCCCATTTGATTCTTCATTCAAAGATTGCAGCTGCTGTCCCATTCAAATTGATTGTTAAGTCAGCTGTAGCCGAATTCACAGAGAAAGAACAGGAAGCAATCCGCGAAGGCAACAAAGTAGAACCCCAGAGCGTTAAAACATTCCAACAGGAAGTATTGATCAGCAGTCTTGGTACCGGACTCCAAAACATCTTGGCGGGGGAAAATTCTCCATTGAAACGCGGGATTCTGGAAGTCAAATAAGTTCAACCCCGTTTGCTCTATTTTATTGGTAAATTGCAGCTTCAAATTCAGCAATGAAAGAGCAGCTGCAATTACTTTCCAGGGATTTGGATGGGGATTTATACCTTGATGATACCATCCGAACTTTGTACGCCACAGATGCTTCTGCGTACAGAGAGATGCCAATTGCTGTTGCCATTCCTGCCAACACCGATGATCTTAAGAAGTTGATTGCATTCGCAAACAGAGAGCATACTTCACTTATTCCACGGACAGCAGGTACATCGTTGGCCGGACAAGTAGTTGGAAATGGAATCATTGTTGATGTCTCAAAACATTTTACATCCATCTTGGAACTCAACAAGGAGGAGAAATGGGTAAGGGTTCAGCCTGGTGTGATCAGGGATGAACTGAATTTATTTTTGAAGCCCCATGGACTTTTTTTTGGTCCGGAAACTTCTACTGCCAACCGTGCCATGATTGGTGGGATGGTAGGCAATAACTCGTGTGGTTCAAATTCTGTTGTCTACAGAAGTACAAGGGAACATTTGCTGGAAGTGAAAACAATTTTAAGTGATGGTTCAGAAGCAGTATTCTCAACGGTCTCTTTAGAAGAGTTTCATGCAAAATGCGAAATGAATAACCTGGAGGGGTCCATTTATAAGTCATTGCGCTCTTTGTTGGGGAATTACGACCACCAGGAAGAGATCAGGAGAGAATTTCCCAAGCCTTCAGTAGAAAGAAGAAACACAGGCTATGCGGTGGACCTGCTCATTGAAATGGCCCCTTTCAAGGCAGGGGGACCTGATTTTAATTTCTGTTCATTGATTGCCGGTTCTGAAGGTACGCTTGCATTGATTACTGAAATCAAATTAAATGTGGTTGACCTTCCACCGAAAGAAACAGGATTGTTATGTGTGCATTTCAACAGCATTGATGAAGCACTTCGTGCAAATCTGATTGGATTAAAGTACATGCCGAGTGCCAGTGAATTGATTGATCATTATATTTTGGATTGTACAAAAGAAAATATTGAACAGAGAAAGAATAGATTTTTTGTTCAGGGAGATCCAGGAGCCATATTGGTGATTGAATTTTGCAAAGAAACACGTGAAGAAATATTGGCCATTACAGAGCAGGTTGAAGCAGAGATGCGTACAGAGGGATTGGGTTATCATTTTCCTGTTTTGTTTGGTGCCGACAGTAAAAAGATTTGGGCATTGAGAAAAGCGGGACTCGGTTTGCTCAGTAATCTTCCCGGAGATGAAAAAGCAGTTCCGGTCATTGAGGACACAGCGGTCGATGTTAGGGATCTGCCTGCATATATTGCCGAGTTCAATGAAATACTCAAGAAGCATGGATTGTATTCTGTACATTACGCGCATGCAGGTTCAGGAGAGCTCCATCTTCGACCCATTATCAATTTGAAGACAGTAGAGGGGAATAAACTCTTCAGAGTTATTGCAGAGGAAGTAGCAGCATTGGTAAAAAAATACAGAGGTTCACTCAGTGGTGAACATGGTGATGGAAGGTTGAGGGGAGAATTCATTCGACAAATGGTTGGAGAAAAAAATTATCAGTTGCTCAAGGATGTCAAAAATATTTGGGATCCGCAACATATTTTCAATCCCAACAAAATTGTGGACACCCCCTCCATGAATTCCATGTTGAGGTATGTGCCAGGGCATTTTACTCCTGAGTTTAAAACCATCTTTCGTTTCCACCAGCAAAATATTTTGCAGCATGCTGAACAGTGCAATGGATCAGGCGATTGCAGGAAGACCCATTTGTCTGGAGGCACCATGTGTCCATCGTATATGGCAACGCGAGATGAAAAGGATACCACCAGAGCGCGTGCAAATATTTTACGGGAATATCTCACAAATTCAAACAAGGAAAACAGGTTTGATCATCAGGAGATATATGATGTGATGGGACTCTGTCTGAGTTGCAAAGCATGTAAAAGCGAGTGTCCTTCCAATGTGGACATGGCAAAACTCAAGGCTGAGTTTTTGCAGCATTACTATGATGCAAATGGAGTGCCATTCCGGTCACGATTGATTGCCAATTTTACAAACGTATCAAAAGCTGCATCCATTTTGCCATCTGTATACAATGCCATTGTTAAAAATGGATTTACATCCTCCGCAGTCAAACGAATTTCCGGATTTGCCGCTAAAAGATCCATGCCGTTGCTTTCAAATCAGACTTTGAAAAATTGGTATCGGCAAAATAAAAATGCTCTTCTTACAGACAGTGATCAATCAGTGTATCTTTTTTGTGATGAATTCACCAATTACAACGATGCGGAGATTGGCATCAAGGCCATTAAATTGCTCACGCAGCTGGGATATGCAGTAAAAATGATTGATCATGAGGAAAGCGGACGAACATGGCTTTCTAAAGGTTTGGTGCGAAAGGCAAAGACCATTGCAAATAAAAATATTGAGCTTTTCTCTACTATCATTGATGCTCAAACACCACTCATTGGAATCGAGCCTTCAGCTGTATTGACATTTCGTGATGAATATCCGGATCTTGCCACCGATGAAAATCTGGAAGATGCCAAAAAGCTCTCAGCGAATGTTTTTTTCATAGACGAGTTCATTGCGAGAGAAATGGATAGGGGGCGTATCAGTTCTTCCAGCTTTACGACAATAGAGAAATCTGTCATGTTGCATGGACATTGTCAGCAGAAAGCAGTAGGATCAATGGCTGACTCTTTAAAAATACTCTCTCTTCCTATTAACTACAAAGTTGCTGCCATCCCCTCCGGTTGTTGCGGTATGGCAGGATCTTTTGGATATGAAAAAGAACATTATGATGTATCAATGAAAATCGGTGAGTTGGTATTGTTCCCCGCTGTGAGAAAAAATCATCCTCATTGCACCATCGCAGCACCCGGTACAAGCTGCAGACATCAGATCAAAGATGGAACCGGTGTAAAGGCATTGCATACGGTTGAGATACTGTATGATGCACTCTTGTAAATGGCATTTGATCAATATTTCATTGCCGATTTTACTTCCTGGATCAGCTCATTTTGCAATCTTATGTAGTAGATACCCGGACTCAAAAAATGTCCATCCATTTCTGCCTTGAATGTTCCTTTGTCAAACATACCCTCTGTGATGACCTTGATCAATCTGCCGGAACCGTCCAATATCTGCAGCAATGTATGTCCACCTTCTGTTTTGAACTGCAGTGAAATTTTCCCGTGAAAGGGATTGGGATATATATTTAAATAACTCTCGGTATTCCCGACAGGATTCAAGACAGAACATGTACCAACTTTTGTCAATGGCAAATCCTGAAAATTTTTCAACATTACTTTATTCAAAGTATTTGCATTTACACAAAGCCAGTTGGAGAGCAGGCTTGCGTAAATACTTCTGAAATCGTATTGATAAGGAATATTGTCTCCTACAGCAGCCGTAGTTGGTATCAGCGGTGTTTTACCCAATACACCGTGATTTACCTTGCTGCCAAAAATAAACAGCGGTGCTGCAGCACCATGGTCGGTTCCATTTGAACCGTTGCTGAGGATTCTTCGGCCAAATTCAGAGAATGTCATTCCCATGACCCTGTCTTCAATTCCCAAAAATTTTAAATCATCTTGAAATGCCTTGATGGCATCACTGACAGATTTTAACAGTCGTGCATGTGTACCAGTTGCAGTATCAGTTGTAACCGCTTGTGCTGAATGCGTATCGAATCCTCCAAAACTTACCAGATATATTTTTGTTTTGAGTCCACCTTTGATCAGTCTCGCTACAATTTTTAATTGATCTGCCAAGCTGTTGCTTGTGGGGTAAGGAGATTGCTGTGTGACCTTTGAGCTGGCATTTTTGATGACATCTCCATATTTCTGAGTTTGTTTAGCAATTTCTCTTACATATGTCAATTCCTTTCCTGCGTTGCTGGCTGGAGCAGGATCAATTTGATTGTTGAAAAAGCTATAGTAGTTGGTTGTATTTGAAATACTCATGCCCATTGGCTGGCTGGGTCCTTGCAACGACAAGGATGTGATCGATCCAATTTGAATGGCCAATGGATCAGGCATGCTGTTATTGGGGTAACCGGTTGGAAAGCCTGGATAAGTTTCATCCAACAATCTGCCAAGCCATCCTGTATTCAAAAATTCATTGCTGGATGATGCGCTCATCCAAATATCAGTTGCTCTGAAGTGAGAAAAATTGGGTTGTGGGTATCCTACAGATTGGACTATGGTCAATTTATGATCATTGAAAAGTTGTTGCATGCCGGTCATTGCCGGATGCAGTCCAACGTGTTGGATATTGCCAATGCGCAATGCAGCTGATTCTGCTATTTTGATATTTTTTCTTGCATTGGCGTAGTTGCTGTAATACTCGATAGGAATTACTGTATTCAAACCATCGTTTCCGCCTGTAAGTTGCACCAATACCAATACCCTGTCATTTTCAGCTCCCGGCAACAGCAAGTTGTTCAACATGGTATGTCCGGCATCAAACGCTTTGATGCCAATACCATTCATGAAGGAAGGCACCATGAATCCAGCAGGCAAATAATTTTGTATGAATTTTCTTCTGTTCATTTTTAGCAGAGCTGGTATTCTGGTAAGTTGATGATGTATTTCAAGAGATTGATCAGTGTGTTGTTTACATAGTTTGTATTGGATGTCATGCCTGGGGCATTCATATATGTATCCCATGCATTCGTCCAGTAATGATCATCTATTTGACCCGACAATAAAATATCTTTTTTGATTTGATTTTTATGCGATGCTGATATGTCGATTCCAAGCAAGTGATTGCAAATTTCATCGAGTAGTTTATTCGGATCGGATGGGTATTGAAATCCTTTTACATAATCTATGGCTGGAACAATCATTTTAAATCCACTTGCTGTATATCCAGGGGTGATCAAGTTTTGTGAGTACTGAAGTCTTTTGGGCATGGTATCAGTATTGATCCAATTTCCATAGAAAAGGGGAGCTTGGTAATACGCTTTCCAGCCACTCACGTCTGGTGTATCTCCGATATCCTGTTGTGATGAGGACAGGTATGCAACAAATTGGTTCCACAATGTATAGCTGAGGGTGACTTGGTCAGAGGGTGGGAATTTGATTTCCAGTTCTCTGGAGAGTCCGATCATCAAATCAACCGGACTTTTTATCTGACATCCTCTGTTTGTGTTGTCAAAGAAGTGCTCACTACTGATCAATGTTTTGAGCACAGGCAGTATTTCATAATTGTTTTTTCGAAAAATGTCTGCAAGCGGTTCTATGATCTCGCGTTCGATGTCAGGTGTTATGTTGTAATATACAAACCACGTATACAAGCGGCGGCAGATGAAAAGTGCAGCCTCTTTTTGTGAAAGAAGCATATCGATCAATTGATCCAGTTCGGTTTCTCCGCCATTGGCGTTGTTTACACCACCAATAACTCTACCTCCGTAAAAAGAGGAAAAGGTTTTATTCGTTACGTCATGTCTTGTGAGATCAAAATACGATTCCAGCTTGGTATTGTTGTTTCTCCAGCCGGTCAATATTTTTGCAGCAGCTTTCACATCCTCTTCAGTAAATCCTGCATTGGGACCTTTTCCAATCACAAACAGTTCCTGCAATTCTCTTGCATAGTTCTCATCTGGTGCTGTTTTGTTGTTGTTTTGGCCATTCAAATAAATCAGCATTGCAGGATCCATCGTGACTTTTTTCACCAGCTCACGAAAATTTCCCAGCGCACCAGATCTTAAAAGTCTGTGGTGTTTGTAAACATATTGTGCAATAGAAACATCAACACTTTCGGTTGCAAAATGATTGTGCCAGAACAAGGTCATTTTTTCTCTGATGGATCTGCCTTGATTGATCATCAAACCGATCCACCATTTTTTAAATGAAGATCTTCTCAAGGATGACAAGGTGCCATCGATTGACATATCATTCACCCACGTTTGTCCGATTGAAATCGAATTATCCGGAGCAACAGAGGCGGTTGGATTATAATCTTTCAGTGGGGGAGTTGGTTCAATAAATTGTGCTGAAAATAATTCATCGATGGCAGCTGCAAATCCGATGTTTTGAAAATATTGGATATCCTTTCTGGATGCTCCAAAAGTTGTCCTCTTCAATAAATGTCTTACCGAAGAATAATCCCATGAACCACTGTATGTTTTTAAGCTTGGCACAAATTTTTGTACTATATTGATTCAATCACATGAGCAATGATTGAAATTACAGAAAAATGTATAAGAACTTAGCAGTCAGTTATTTTCGCATAGTTATTTTTTTAATATCTTTTACCTCCAAAGTGGTTGATTGATAGGGATTTACCACGACTGCTATCATTGCCAATGCTACTTCCTGCAATGTGCTTACAAAGGCAGGAAAGAGCAGGTTCAGCAATGGGTACAAGGCATCCATGACCTTGAAGCCCAAGTGTATATTTTTTTGTCCTGGTGTTGATTTCATCATTCCAGGTCTGAAATTGTACACCGCTTTGAAGGGTAATTTCAATAAATCATTTTCCGTCTTCCCTTTCACCCTTGCCCACATCAACTTTCCTTTTTCAGTGCTGTCTGTACCCGAACCAGAAACATAGATAAAGGTCATGGACGGATTGACAGCGGAAAGTGTTTTTGCTACATGCATGGTGATATCATAAGTTATATGCCTGTATACATCTTCCTTTAATCCAACTGAACTGATGCCTGCACAAAAGAAGCAGGCGTCAAAACCATGAAGAGCATTTTGAAAACTTTCTATATGCATGAAATCTTCTACAATGATTTCTTTGACTTTTGGATCTGTGATTGGATAGTGCTTCCTGTTTAACAAAAGAATGTCGGTGACATGTACATTGTTGATGCATTCCAGCAAAACTCCTTCTCCAACCATGCCCGTAGATCCCGTAATGATCACTTTCATATTTTACATTGTGCAATAAAGTTATTCAATTGCATCTTGTACGGGCTTAAAATATTTCATTAACTTTCTTCACTCATATTTTCAATTATGAATCGAATAGTCAAACCAGGATTTTTATTGTTCGCCACCATATTGTTTCAGTATCTGCTTTATGCGCAGGATTTCTCTGCATTGACGTTTAGGTTTGTTGGTCCGGACGGCAACCGCGCCATTGCTGTTGCAGGCGAAACAGGCAATCCAATGGTATCATATGTGGGAGCAGCTTCAGGTGGGATCTTTAAAACAGAAGATGGTGGCATCAACTGGAAGTCCATCTTTGATGATCAGGACAATGCTTCCATTGGCGCACTGGCAGTTTCCATGTCAGATCCCAAACAGGTTTGGGCTGGAACGGGGGAGACCTTCATCATTCGTCCTGCTCATGCAAATGGTAATGGTGTATATAAATCAACCGATGGAGGCAAAACATGGAAAAACATGGGACTGAAAGAGACCGTGCGAATTTCTCGCGTGCTCATCCATCCCAGCAATCCCAATATTGTCTATGTGGCAGCGTTGGGACATACAGGCGGACCCCAACAGGAGAGAGGGGTATTCAAAACCATAGATGGGGGAGTGACATGGAAACGAATTTTGTTTGTCGATGAAAACACAGGTTGCAGCGATCTTGTTTTGAATTTTGCCAATCCTGATGAGGTGTATGCTGCCATGTGGCAGGTGGAGATGAAGACTTGGAATTTGAAAAGCGGCGGACCTGGAAGTGGGTTTTATAAAACAAGCGACGGTGGAAAGACTTGGAAGAAATTGGAGAACGGCTTGCCTGGTGGGGCTTCACATAGCATAGGAAAAACATCCATTGATATTGCGCAAAGCAATCCTTCCACTGTATATGCTTTGGTAGAAGACAAAACTCCGTCACTTTATAAATCAACCGACGGAGGTGAATCGTGGAAAATGATGTTTCAATCTCACTCACTTGCGCAACGCGGTCCTTACTATACAAGATTGAGGGTATCATCTCAGGATGAAAATAAATTGTACACCATCAGTGTAACGATCATGGAATCGAAGGATGGGGGGAAAACATTCAACGGGCATGGCAACTACAATCCAGGTGGCGATAACCATGACATCTGGTTTGATCCGAAGGATGCAAACAGAATCATGGTTGCACATGATGGATGTATGAACATGACGTTCAATGGAGGCAAAACTTGGAGAAACATCAACTTGCCCATCGCGCAGATGTATCATGTTGCAGTAGACAATGCGGTGCCGTATCACATCATGGGGAACAGACAGGATGGGAGTTCATATCATACTGCTGCCATCAGCATGCAAGGATATATTCCTATTGGACAATGGCGTCAGGTGGGAGGATGTGAGAGTGGATTTGCTCAACCTGATCCTTTTGATAATTCCATCATATGGTCTGGTTGCTATGACGGGGGATTGGATGTGACAGATACCAAAACCGGATTGAGTCATGATGTACGCGTTTGGCCTGAAACGGCCTATGGATGGGCGCCAGCAGATGTGAAGTACAGATGGCACTGGAATTTTCCCATGACCCTCTCCGTTCACGAACGTGGAGCAGTTTACGTAGGCAGTCAGTTTGTACACAAGACAACCAACAAGGGCATGAGTTGGAAAATCATCAGTCCTGATCTAACCACCAACGACAAATCGCATCAGCAGAGCTCTGGGGGGATCAATGCTGATAACCTCATGACTTTTGATGGATCAACTCTTTTTGCCATTGCTGAATCACCTTTGAAAAAAGGTTTGTTGTGGACCGGCAGCAATGATGGAATGGTTTACATCACAAAGGATGATGGGTTGCATTGGGAGAATGTTTCACCTAAAAATAGCGGGTTGGCCAAGTGGGGAACCATCAGCAACATTGATGCCTCCAATTTTGATCCAGGTGTAGCTTATGTCAGCATGCATTTTCAGCAATTGGGTGATTTCAAGCCCTATATTTTTAAAGTCAGTGAGTATGGTAAAAAATGGAGTTTGATTTCGACGGGTATTCCAACTTCCAACGGTTCATTTGTTCATTTTGTTAAAGAGGATCCTGCTCAAAGGGGGTTGCTCTTTGCAGGAACCGACAATGGTTTATATGTGAGTCCGGATGATGGAAACAAGTGGGTTCATTTGAAAAACAATCTTCCTCCTGCGCCTGTTTATCATCTTGCCATTCAGAAAAATTTCCGCGACTTGGCGATTGCCACATATGGAAGAGGATTTTATATTCTCGATGATATCACACCGCTTAGAGAGTGGAGTAAAAATATTGGGCAGTTGAAAACCGGCCTGTTGCCTTTGCGACATGCATACCGATTCAATATGCAAAATGCATTTCACAGCGATGGGAAATCCTATGTCACAGGATTCAATCCTCCTTACGGGGCATCTATCCATTACTACTTGAGCGATACTGCCGCCGAAAAACCTTCTGTTTATATTCTTTCTCCTGCTGGCGATAAAATTCAAACCATCGAAGGAACCAATAAAAAAGGATTCAATCGCGTTTGGTGGAATTTAGCACATGATGAAATCAAACTCGCTAAGCTGAAGACAAAACCTCCAGGCAAAGATTTTGTGCCTCTTGATTCCACCGGAAGCCGTAACATATACATTGTTGATCTGGATATTGGTCCCGGCCTAGAACCACCACGCGTTGTGCCTGGAGTATATACAGTTGTGTTGCAAATAGGGAACCAAACATACAAGCAGTCCCTGAATGTATTGAAAGATCCCAATACACATGCTGCTTTGGAGGATATAAAGTTGCAGTATGCATTTGGTA
>JACCDG011695125.1_pt1 | contig 47270 bp, 52 predicted proteins | sample 7442471 | NCBI WGS metagenome assembly JACCDG01 (sample SAMN15323444, study PRJNA562643) | freshwater metagenome | isolation source: river surface water | place: USA:Blue River Watershed | collected 2017-08-17
ACTGGACTGACGGCAACGGAGTCCCGCATCTCAACTTCGCATGGGCGGAGAGGCACTACGGGACGATGAGCGATGATGCTCTGCGCTGGAACATCGGTGACTGCCGAGCGGCGGTCAAGGCGAATCCAGACAATCCAAAGAACGGTCTGTACGAAGACACCGTTCATGTGATCGCGGGAATCCTGTCTCGCCGCAACAAGGAGAAGGCATGAGCAAGTTCATCCGCAGTTCGATGTCGGAGTGGTCGCCATTGGCGGATGCTCTACATTCGTTTGTTGCGATGCCAGTCGTTGGTGAGCAAGGGCGCATTGTGATTCCAACGCTTGACGAGATCGTCAGGGATCGCGAGGAGATGTTCGGCGCAAATCAGTTGCGCGATGGCATTAGACCGCCGCGCCTGATCCAGCCGCCGAGCGGCTTCACCGATCCGTACAAGTGGTGGGTTCTTGCGACCGAGACGGTCATCAGGGACAAGGACACGGACGCGGAGTTCGTGTCGCGCGGAGTCATGGAGGCGTTGCGTGAGCATGACGCGCCGACCTACTTCGTGAGTAACGAGATGATCGACGCGATGGAGCGAACCGACTTCGGCAACGCTCCGATGCGAGACATCCAATGGGCGCACGAGGGGATGCTGTTCATGCTCCCCGACCGACAGGACTCGTACTACGGGGCGGTCATGCGAGACCCCAATACGGGGAGCGCATTCACGACGAAGGTACGCGCTGTCGGCATCGGCTTCGCCCGAGTCTGGTCAGAGGTCGAGAAGAGTGACGGTATCGCGGTGTTCATCGTGGACAGCGCGGGGGCTTGCTCTTGGGCTTTGATCCCGTTCATGGACACTTGGCAGGAGGCGATGGACTACATCGGCAAGCGCGACATGGTGGACGACGAGACGCGGAGGAAGTACCCGTGGCAGTCGAAACTGGCGGAGGTCGAGCGCGAGGCGTTGTTCAAGAACTGTTCGCTGATATTCAAGGTTCTCTGCCTCTGGAACTCCGAGCGATCAGACGGCTCGTCGGAAATCGCCCAGCACGGCGGGCGGATTATCCGCGCTGGCAACCCACGGCGAACCGACCGAAAGAGGCACGACCTCTGGAGTGGCATCCTGCTTCGGCTGAACGAGAGCGTTTCCGAGTCTGGCGAGAGCGGGGATGCCAGCGACCCCAAGTTGCGCCGACATTGGCGGCGAGGTCACTTCCGAAACCAGCCTCACGGGGCTGGTCGCTCCCTCCGAAGGTCTATCTGGATCAGACCGTACATGGCTGGTTCGCTGTAACCGTCAACGATTGACGGCTTCAAACCGAGGAAGCAGCCTTTCTGCCCGTATTTTACGAGCGGAAAGGCGTTTCCATGCCAAGGACGGTACGGATAGTCGCGATCAGTTGTACCCACGCCCCATTCACCCCGCCAAGCACGGTGAAGTGGCTGTGCGACACCATCTCTGGACTGAAGGGGATCGACTGGTTCGTTCACCTTGGCGATCTGTTTGAGGCTGGTGCTGCAAGCGTCCACGCCAGCAGCGCGGAGTATTCACACACGCTTGAGGACGAGTACCAGTTTGGTCACAACTTCCTCAAGTCGATCCGCGAGTGCCTGCCGAAGAAGGCGCACACGCTGTGCCACCTTGGGAACCACGACGACAACATCCTGACCCAAGACCCTCGCCGCGTTCCATCGCAGTTGCGCTCACTCGTTGACTGGCGCAAGCACGAGAAGTACGGCAAGGAGTTCAGCCGATGGGTCTGGAAGCCCTATGTCAAGGGCAGGGATGGGGTCTCTTCGTTTGGTCAGGTTCGACTCATCCACGGCTTCGACGCTGGAGCAAACAGCGACGAGTTGGAAGGCTTGCAGATCGCAAATCTGTTCGGCGGTGAGGCGAACCAGTTGGTCGTGCGGGGACACACGCATCGTCCGATGGAGGTGACGCAGGCAAAGAGGACGGCGCGAATACCGCTGCCGTACTGGTACGCCAATGTCGGCACAGCCGGTCCGCTGCAACCGACTTGGATGATGCGAAAGGACACAAGCCAATGGGGAACCGCGCTGATCGTCATCGACGCGGTTGTTGACTACCGCCCCGCAGGAGGACGGCAATGGGACGCTCGACTCGTAAGAATGCCATAAAGGACAGGATGCGCGTCATCCTGAACGGCAAGCGTTGGTTCATCTGGTTCGTGCGTTCAAGGGAGATTCCCTCCGACCGCTACGGCGACTGTGGCTATTCGGGTTCGACTCCGATCATCCGAGTCCGCCGTGCGCTGCAAGGTCGCATGGCGTTGAATGTGCTGATCCACGAGGTGTTGCACGCCTCGCGTCCCGAACTGGCGGAAGAGGCTGTCACCGAGACCGCCAACGACATAGAGAAGGTGCTGTGGCGGCGCGGCTACAGGTTGATCCCAAAAGAAAGTTCAGGAAAATCTCCCGATTGACCGATACACCACTTGACAAGAGTGTAGTGCCTGCTATGATGCGCGTGTCGATCAAGGGGATCGACTCAACTTCAGGAGACGAGCAATGACGATCAACTTCCAGCACACTCTGAAGAACGGCATGACGGTCAGCATCACCGCGACCGTCTGTGACGGATCGGTCGCTGACTACAGCGCGACCGCGAAGGTCGAGAAGAACGGTGTCGAGCGCGAGGTTCTCCTCGCGGAGCGCGGCAGCGCGTTCGACCGCGAGTTCATTCCCGCCATCGCCAATCGCATGAGTGCGGTGGCGGTCGCGGAGTGCGACGACGACGAAGACGACTTCTCTCCCGACTGGGAGTGAGGTCGCCGCGACTGGGCAGAGTCGCGAACGAACCCCCTAGACCACGGGCTGGCTGCTCGTCTCGCCCGTTGGTCGCCCCTCCCGTCAGCCGCTTGCGAAGCGGGAGGGGTCTTTGAACTACATTCGGCATTCATGTGCCGTCAGGAAGGAACCATGTCAGGAAACCCAAGCATCGTCGTGATTGCGGGCAAGCGAGTGGCTCGTGCGGAGTTCATCCGCTCGTTTCGGCAGCGCGGCATGAACCTCATCATCGAATCAGCGCACAAGGCTCCGCCGTCGAACACGATTCCAGAGATCGTCGGCGGGCTTGACCGCGCCAAGACCATGCTGTGCATGGTTCACGCCGTGGACACGGGCGCGTCGAGCGCGACCATCGCGCTGGAAGTGAATGGCGACGAGATGGAGGTCGCCGTCCCCAAGAACCTTGAGCGCGAGGTCGAACTGGCTTTCCGCTACAACTGGGTCAAGCAACTGGAACCCGCATGAAGGCGGGAGGCTTGAGGGCGCACGATGCGTCCAAGTCAACTTCGGAACTTGGTAGGTGGGCGGGTCGCCGCAAGCCTCCCATGTAATGGGCGGGCGCATCCTTGCGCCCTTACGGAACCGCAACCTGATCGTACTGTCTGGTTGCTCAACAACGGAGATTCAATGGCTGGATACGAACACAAAGAGAACAGCGGGTCGCTCTTCCGCAACGACCGCAAGGAGAAGGAGACGCATCCCGACTACAAGGGAGCGTGCCTCGTCAACGGCGTGAAGATGGAGATCGCCGCGTGGATCAAGGAGCGCAACGATGGCTCCAAGTTCATGTCGCTTCGCTTTGAGGAGCCGCGTGAACGAACCGCCGCGCCGAAGAAGCCAGCCGACGAGATGGACAGCGACATCCCGTTCTGAATCACTTCAGGACTGCGGATGACTTGAGACTCCCGCGCTGGTCGCGGGAGTTTTCTTTCTCGCGGGCGATTGCGAGTTCGGCGTTCATCAGGCTGATGGTGTTGGCGACAGCCTGCGCGAGTTGCGGCGGGATGGGCTTGCCAGCATCGGCAAGTCGCTTGAACCGTTCGATGTCGTCCTGTGGCATGGAGGCGCAGATTAGCGAGACGGCTTCACCGAAGACCGCAAACACCTCTGACGGGTACATGAGCGCGTTTGTCTCATGCTGACCGATGACGATTCTCACGAGAAGTGCGTCGATCATGCCGCGATCATGTTGGATCGTCAATGTAACAAAGCCGCTTGCGTTGTGAGCAAGCCGTTCGTTTGTGCCGATGTTGTCGATTGTTGTGTATGCCATCCTTGGCGTACATGAATGTCGGCGTGAACATGGGTGCGACTTCAATAAACCGTAAGTGCTTGCAGTACGATATCCGCTATGGTCGATGATGCAATGCTCCGCGACTTATGTAAGGCTTGCGAAGTCAAGGGGGTCTTGACTGGTGGCATCCTCTATTTCGTTGACGGCATGGATCACGCCATCGTCGGAGTAGGCGTTCGCTCTGGAAGACCGTGCGTGGTGTATGACAGGGCGAAGGTCATGGACACCCTGATGGGGTCTGGGGAAATGACCTACTGCGAGGCAGAACAGGTCATGGCAAGCAAGATCGAAGGTGTCAGCGTTGGCAAAAGCACCCCGATCTTCATCGTGCCGTGTGAGGCAAGGCACATTCACATGGCGACAGAATGCCGAATCCCCGATCAGGATTAGGCAAGAACCCGATTGATGCGTGTTACCATCCGAAAAGCCGCCATGCAACGCCGCGCGATCATTGTCCTTTGGATACTGGCACTCGTTCTTATGACGCTTGGAGCGTGCAAGAGCGCGACCCAGCAGATTGCTTCGTCGGCGGAGGACATCAGGGCGCACTCCAACCACATCGCTGATGCCACGAAGCAGACCAGAGACCTAGCGGAAGTAAGTGGAAACAGGTTCAGGGGCATCGGGGCAGAAGCGCGGGCGGAAGCCCCAGACATCCAGAAGATCGAAGCCGAGGCTGTTGCAGGCGAGGCGGAGCAAGAGCAGATCGTCGTCAACTCCGATTCGATCATTGACAGGCACTACGAGATCATTGAGGCTGTTGGGGAGGTTGCAAAGTCCCTGACGGGGGTTCAGGACATCACGCCGTGGTGGGCGAAGACCATCGCTTACGGTCTTCTGGCTTTGAGCGTTATAGGAATCTGCTTCATCCTGTGGTACACAGGTGTCGGAGCGTTCCTGCGTGGCGTTCTTGGTCTGGTCACGCCCCGCGCCCGCAAGGAAGCGGAGATCGCGGCGGCGGCAATGGACACCAGCGACCCGACGACAATGCGCGAGTTCGTGGCTGCAAAGCGCGGACTTGACCCAGAGTTTGACCGCGCATTCAGGAAAGTTTGGAAGCAGCACCGCGAAGCGGCGGCGGAGCAGCCTCCCGTGTCACAGCCAGCCGCGTCAGAGACAACGGAGACCACATGATCCTTGCGTCTATCGAATCGTTCCTTGGCGGAATCTGGTTTGCAGCCCTCATCGGCGTGGCTGGCTACATCGCTGGAAGCGTGTTCCCGATCAGCAGCCTGCTGTCGAAGTTCACCAAGAAGTGATCTGGTGTTCGCGCTGCCAGCCGACAGTCGGCATGGAGACCCAAGGATGGAGATTTTCACGCCTGCAACTGTCGCCCTGTGGGGGACGCTTGGAACGACGATGACTTCGCTTGGTGTTGTTCTGGCGGACAAGTCGCAAAAGGTTCTGGCGGAAAGCACCTTCACGGAGACGACCCTTGTCCCTGTCGGCATGATGCTGGCAGGGATTGCTGTGACAGCGGCTTTGGTCTGGAAGGTCGCCAACCAGAAGCACACCGTCGAACTCAACATGAAGGACTTGGAGAATCGGATCAGACGCTTGGAGGATGAGTTGAAGAGCGTCGAGACCGAGTTGGACGACAAGCAGGACAAGCCACATCACCGAAAGTGACGATTGGTCTGCATAGTCGTGGGGCGATTGCCCGCCGTGTATTACAGTACGCGGGTAAGCAGGAGCATCTATGCCAAAGAACACCCCATCCATCGTCCTGTCGCGTACAGACTCCGCCGTGCAAATCCTGTTTGGGGGCTTCGACACCTCCATCGACCCAGTTCTCGTTGAGCGACGAGCCGTTGGTGGATCGTCTTGGACGGTGGTTGCTACTCCATCGGACGGGGATGGCGAGGTCTTGGACGACTCCATCATCGACGGCGTGAACTACGAGTATCGCGCGACCGCAGGAGGACAGAGCGCGATGGCGGCTACCGCCACCGAGCAGGAGCCGAAGCGGAAGCGCAAGGAGAAGCAGGCGGAGGCGGTCGAACAGGCGATTGTTCCAGTCATGCAGCCCGTGATCTTTGATCCGTGGGGTCTGCTGGCTGACATCTCCGAGTACGACCCGCAGGCTGTGTTCATGGTTCCAAAGAATGACAAGTAGTCGATCCATCCTCTACGGACCGGATGGCGAGAAACTAGACATTCACGCCTCCATGAACGGTACTGCCCACGAGCGCAAGGTCGCGGGTGGTCGCATCATGCGTGCGTACCAGAACTTCGTTTCCAGCATCTATGGGATCAGAACTGACCCGATTCGTCGCGCCACCGACCCATTCAGCAATCACGCTTGGGTCTACGCCGCAGCGATGGTTCGCGCCATCAACATCTCTCAAGCACCGTTTCTGGTGTACCAAGAGACATCGGACACCATCAGGCAGCGGCAGGAGAAGTTGGTTGGCAAGGGACTGCCTCCCGAGCCGCCACGAGCCAAGAATGGTCGTCGCGCCATCCACCGCCACTTGTCCAAGGCGGGCAACGCGCAACGGTTCACGGGCGCGAAGTTCAAGGGTGCAGAGCCAATCCTAGCGCATCCCCTGATGGACACGATGCTGCGTGCGAATCCCCACATGACAGGGGCGCAACTGTGGCAGGCGACCGAACTGTTCATGGCTCTGCGCGGAGAGTGCTTCTGGATTCTCGCCAAGGAGGGTGCGGGACGGCTGCAATCTCGTGGTGAGTTTCCAGAGGAGATTTACCCGATCAGCCCCGATCTGATGGAGGCGGAGGTCGAGGGCGGTCGCTTGGTCGCGTGGAGGTACAAGCAGGGCGGCGTGCGGTCGGACAAGATTCCTGCGCCCGTGATCGGAGACCAGACTGGCGACATCATGCTGTTGCCGTGGGAGGTCATCCACTACCGCTACATCAACCCAGACGACTCGCTGCGAGGCTACTCGCCGCTGATTCCTGTGGCTTCGTCAATCGCCAGCGACATGACGGCGAAGACGCACAACATGAGCGTGCTGAAGAACGGAGCCAATCCGGGCGGAATCCTCATCGACAAGAACGCCGTCGAGCCGTGGTCAGCCGACGAGGAGAAGGAGTTCCTTGAGCGGTGGCAGCAGCGTCATGGCGGTGCAGGCAACCGTGGCGAACTCGCCATCCTGACTGGCGGTCTTGAGTACATCCCGACTGGGATGTCCCCCCGCGACATGGAGTACCTCGACTCCATGCGCTACAACCGCGAGGAAGTCTTCGCGACGATGCGCGTCCCCAAGACGGTCGTCGGCATCACGGACACCGTGAACTACGCGACCCAACTTGGTCAGGACGCGAACCTGTGGGACAAGTGCCTGCTTCCCGAGGTGCGCTACTTTGAGGATGTCATCGACGGGACGCTCCTGTTCAGGGAGCCTGACTCCGTGTTTGCCGCGTTCGACCTGTCTGGCGTGGAGGCTCTGCGGTCGAGCCTCGCGGACAAGATCAACATGGTCAACACGCTGACGGCGGCGAACATCCACATGAGTCCGAAGGAGGCGTTCACCCTCGTTGGTCTGGAGGTTCCAGAGTACGAGGGCAACGACAAGGCGTTCGTCGGGCCGGGTATGACCGTCAGCCAAGCCCTTCAGGGAGGCGGACAGCCACCCGAAGCCACGCCCCCGACCGCGCCCGCGCCTGCACCCGCGCAGGATGCGACTCCGACTCAAGACATTCCAGATGCTCCCGCTGCTCCCGCCCCGACCATCGCATCCCTCAAGCGGCTTCGTGGATCGGACTACTGGAATCTCGCCAACAGGCGACTGTATTCGCGGATGGAGCCACGGCTTTCCCGCGCGTGGCGAGGCTTCGTCCGCCAAGTCAGGGACTCCTTCATGGAGTCTTTCGACGGCAAGGCTCGTGATGTGGAGAAGCGTCTCAAGGCTGTCGAGATCGACGGCTTGACCGCCCCAGACGCGGTTTCAGCGATCCTCCCAGCGCGTGATGTCCTTGGAAGGATGATTGAGACGCAGTTCAGGCAACCGCTGATGGCGAACCTGATGGATGTGTTCAACTTCACCACGGACATCGACTTCCGTGGTGTCGCGAACTTCGCGATTGACGACCCCCGACTGATGTCGTGGTTCGACAAGGTTGACGACCGCCTTGCAGACACCGCCGCCGTCACGCTCCAGCAGAACATTCGCAATGCGGTTCGCGTTGGGATGGAGCAGGGCGAGTCGCTGATGCAAATCAGGCAGCGCGTGAGTCAGGTCTTCAGGGTCTCCGAGAGCGATGCCAAGGCTCTGACCGTGGCGCGGACGGAGAGCGGTGCGTTCCTGAACAACTCGCGCCAGATCATGCACCAAGCGCAGGGCTTCACGGTCTACGAGTGGTCTACGGCGCAGGATGAACTCGTGCGCGACAGCCACGCGATGTTTGGGCGGATGCCTCCGCGCAAGTTTGGGCAGCAGTATGCACCGGGTCTTCGGTTCCCGCACGACCCAATGTGCATGGACGCAAGCGAAGTCGTCAACTGCCGCTGTATGCTTATCCCAGTTGAATAAGGATGGCAGGGATGCTCGACCAAATCACAGAACTCAAGTCCGCAGAAGTTATCGACACCCCAGAAGGTGTCGAGCGGTTCCTTGCCGAACTCAAGAACGCGGTAAGCGAAAACGGAGACACCTCCGTAATGCAGACCGCTGACGGTCGTCTTTGCGTCACGAAGCAGAACCCCGCTACCGCGATGTCTGATCCGATGAGTGCGCCCTCGCGTGAGCGCATTCAGCAGATGGTCGCGGAGCGGGGAATGCCTTGGGACGAGAAGTACGCCGAGCGCGTCATTCCGTGGTGGGCTTCGGATGAGCGCGTTGACCGTCAGGGCGACATCGTTCTCCAGAACTGGAAGTTCGATGACTACCAGAACAACCCCCTGATGCTGTACGCGCATCGGTGGGACGATCCGCCGATTGGCACGGTTCTGAACTGGGAGGTCATGCCGCGAACGAGCCGCGTCTACAACGGTCGCAGCCTTCGCCTGATGCCCCTGTTCGCGACCAAGGATCAGTACGAGTGGGCTGACACAATCTTCCGACTCGCGAAGGCGCGGTTCCTGCGGACTGGCTCCGTTGGGTTCTATTCGGACAACATCATTCAGGTTCGCGACCCCAACGAGCGGATGCGTATGGGGCTTGGCAACATGGGTGTGATCTACGACAGGAACAACCTGATTGAGTGGACGGTGGCTCCCGTGCCTGCAAATCAGGGTGCGCTCCAGAGCCTTTCGCTCGTCGCACGCAAGGGTCTGCTCAAGGGCGACGACCTACCTGTCGTCACGGACATCTTCAAGTCGTCCGTGAAGCGCGGGGCTGGAGACGCGGAGAAGATTCGCGACATTGAGAAGGCGGTCGGAAACTACTGGAACCGCCTCTTCCCAGCGACCAAAACGGTGTCAACCGTTGACACCAAGGCACTCCCGCAGTCGTACCGAGAGGCTGACGGCTCCCAGCGGTGCGAGAACTGCGCCTCCTACGAGCCAGACTCGACTGACGAGAAGATGGGCGTGTGCAGGCAGTACAGCGCAACTTGCCGAGCCAACATGACTTGCAACTCGTGGAAGGCAAAGATGCCCGTCGAGATCACCAAGGAAGGCATGGCTGTCGCTCCGACTGTCTCTGCCGCACCGCTTGCTCCACTTTCATCTGGAGACTCTGGTGGAGGAGTTGCACCGACTGGTGGAGCCAATAGTCCTGTTGACAATGTGCGTCCAGAGGCAGTCCCGCAGCGATGGGACGATGCGATGGACTTCATCAAGTCGCGCTACGAGGATCATCAGGCGGCTGTCGGAAACGATCCGCGCAAGCAGACCACGGAGGGCAAGTTGCAACAGGTATTCGCGCGTGGCGTGAATGCTTGGGACGATGCCAACGAGGAGCAGCGCGGAGGTCTGACTGGCGAGGACTGGGGCTACGCGCGGGTGGAGTCGTTCCTGAACGCGCTGCAAAGCCTGCGCTTTGAGGGCGAACCTCACGATCAGGACTTGCTGCCTGCCGAGCATCCCAAGTCCGAGCGCGAGAAGGTGAACAAGGCGGTTGTTGGCTACATCAACCGTGGCATGAACCGATTCATCAAGGGCGACTTCGTTTCGTGGCGGACGAAGGGAGGCATGGCTGTCGGTCAGATTGAGCAGATCGACATGAAGGGCATGGTTGCCACCGACAGCGAGGAGATGGAGGCGATGCCTGAAGACCCTGTGGCGACGATCAACCCGATTGTCGAGCAGGAAGGCAAGAAGATGGGCTGTGGCAAGCCGCGCCTGATGCCGTTCTCGCGCATCAAGATGGCTCCCAATCAGTTCCCCGAGCCGTCCAACTGGCGTTGCATGGATTCGCAGCGCAAGCGGATCGGTGACATGGTGATGTCGCACAACAAGGAGGTTGGCAATGATCCCATTCGTCTCGCATCCGCTGGCACGGCTGTTCATGTCTTTGAAAGAGGCATGGGGTCGTATCTGGAAGACCGCCGTGGCATCTCCGATGCAGGCTCCGCCGAGCAGTACGCCGAAGCGCGTCTCGCGTCCTACCTCGACGCGCTCCGCAGGGGCGGCTTCCAAGGAGACTCGCACGACGAAGACCTCCTCCCACAAGACATTGCGGGATCGCGCAGGGCGCAAGCCATCAAGGTGATGGTCGCGCGTGCGGCGGCATACGAAGGCATCGACTTCACGCCGCCCGAGGGCGCACGCACCGAGGCGCAGCGCGGTCTTGACTGGAGGCGCGAGTACGGTCGTGGCGGCACGGAGATCGGTGTCGCCCGCGCACGCGACATTGCCAATGGCAAGAACCTGTCTCCCGAGACTGTTCGCCGCATGAACTCGTACTTCGCACGCCACGAGGTGGACAAGAAGGGCGAGGGATTCAACCCAGACGAGAGCGGCTATCCGTCAGCGGGTCGAATCGCGTGGGCGTTGTGGGGGGGGGACGCGGCGATGGGGTGGGCTGCAAAGGTGATGCGCCAGATGGAGGCGCGTCAGACCAAGATGTTTGAGCCGATTGGCGTTGTCGGCGGGCTTCGCGGTCGCATGAACGAGGCTTCAGACCGTTATCAGGAGATTTACCGCTGGGTCAAGACCGCCGATCCCGAGATGGTCAAGAAGGCTGTCGATGGCATCGGAGTGCGGACGGATGTCGATTACTCGACGCTCTGGCAGGACGAGCCGAAGGCGAAGTTCGTGTCCAGCGTGCTGCTGGCTGCGGAGATCGGAGGCGATCCTCGCGATCCCAACGAGACGCTCAAGTTCGTTCGTGGATGCGTGTCGAAGGCGATTCGCCGCCGAGCGGTCGAGCAGATTACGAAGGCTGCTGCAAAGAGAACTTCGGAGTTGGACTCGCTTGCGTCCGCGCTCAAGGAGTTCGATGAATCGAAGATCGACCGTGATGAGAACGGTCGGTTCAGTAGCGGCGGCGGCGGCGCATCAGATTCATCGTCCGATTCCAAGCAGGGCGCAGGCGAAGCGGCGAAGTTAGCGTCGATGGTCGAGGAGGCAAAGCAAGGGGTCTGGGCTTCTGGAAAAGATGATCGCGAGGCAAGCGAGTTGATCGCTGACGATCAGGAAACGATGACGGGTTTCATAGACAGGATCGACACGGAACTTGACGATGAGAGGGAGGCTCTTGAAGCCCGAATCTACGACTACGGAGGAGACGACGAGGCTGGTCTTCGGGAATCTTTGAAGGACGAGTTCGATTCGATTGCCGATCAGCGTTCTTTCGTTGACGCAATCAGAAACAGAAACGATCAGATTGGAAGCGCGATCAGGCAGTACGACGAGGAAACACGATTCGCCATTGGTGAGGCTCGTAACACCTTGAAGTCGGCAAGGTTTGCAAAGACGGCTGAAGAGTTCAGGGAGCGTGTCGCTGGCGCGGCAGGAAAACTCGTCTCTTCGCTTGATGCAGCAGACAAGAATGGCGGAGCCGCGCTGGATAGCCTTGTTCGACAGGCTCAATACGAGGCGGATCGCGACAAGAGGACGGGCGCAGGAGGCGACAAGATGCCCAAGGAAAGGCGCAGCGCGGCGGAAGCGTCTCGTTCTAGTGGAATCTCTGCTGGAAGGATTGCTCGGGTGAGGGTGGAGGTTCTTCGTCAGACATTGCTGCGCGGTCTTCGGTCTCCGCTTTACAGCGAGAGTCGGCATAGGGACGCAAGTGATGTCATTGCAAGAACCAGAAACCAGCGCGGCATTGGTGAAGACTGACAGATGCAATGGGTTGATGGTCTTGTCCTGACAAGGCGAAACTGCGGCACAGGCGCGGGTGGATTTCAACCCGGGAACTCTTGCGGCGGCGGCTCTGGCTCTGGCGAATCAACCAGCCTCTCTCGCCTCATTGCAGCCCCAGACGAATCACAGAAGGAGGCAATGCGGAACCTTGAGGGTGTCATCAGCCCCAAAGACCCGCTTGCCGCCACGATGCTTCGCCAGATCGCGGCGGACATCCCGTCCGAGCATTACGGCGGTCTGTCCACGATCAGTTCTGGTTCGCAGGGCGTTGACATGGTTACAAACATTCGCGTCTCCAGCGGCTCCGATGTCGTCCGTGTCCTTGGGTACTACCGTCCGTCAACTGCGGAGATTGTCCTATCAGGAGGCGACAACATCGCGACCATCGGCGGAGGGACTCTGCACCACGAGATCGGTCATCATGTCCACGAGCGAAGGCTGACTTCGGAGGCTGACGCGGAGTGGCGAGGCATCTCCGACAACGGGCGAAACGCCTCCATCTCTGCCTATGCCCGCACTTCCCGTGGTGAGCATTTTGCCGAGGCGTATCGTGCCTACGCCAAGGGCGGCAACGACAGGGCGCGACTGCGCCGTGCGGAGCCTCGCGCCTACCAGTTCATGGCAAAGGTGTTCCGCAAGGGGTCGAAGATGCTCAATCCAGACGGTCGTCTTGGCGGAATCGACACGACAAGGTGGGGTGACTGATGGGCATCCGAGAGTTCGTCGCTGGCGTTCTGGATGGTTCGATCAAGGTGATCGGCGGCGGTCGATCTGCCGATGGGTACTTCACGGGAGAGGTGGATTCCTCCCGTTTGACCAGCGCGGACATCGCGGCTGAAGCCATTGGGAACGATGTGGACGACATCTCGTCAATGCCATTCGATCAGGTGGTTGCCGCCGTCGAGTCGGAGCGTGCGCGGATTCAGGCTAGGAAATCGCTCGTAGACGCTGTGTTTGCCCCGAAGAATCGGTCTTGACTCGTATCACAAGAAACTTGTCAAGATCGTTGGCGAAAAAACGGACAAAACCCACAAACCTCTTGGTGTCCGATAGAATGGAGATCGCTTATGCAGGACGCAACGAACATTTCTGACGCGGAAACTGTCTGGCTCAAGGCGATTGCTGCCGAGCAGTCGGATCGCATCGCGGAAGAACTCGTCCAGCCGAATCCCGATGCTTCGGTCGTGAAGAGCGTCGATTCGGAAGCGGCTGTTGAGACTGCAAACTCCGCAGAAGTTGCGGAGAAGTCGGAGTCGGGCGATGCCGTCAAGTGTCCTCCGATGAAGGATGGCATGGAGTACGGCTCGACCGATGCGGTCATGGTTCCGCCGAGCGCGGGTATGCCAGTCATGCCCCCGCAGGAGATGGAGTCGGAGCCTGCCCTTTCGTTCGGTGAGCAGATGCTCGTTGATCGGATGGACGATCTGATTGCAATCATGTCGGATATTCGTGACCGCCTTTCCACTACTGGTAGTGGTGATGCGGTATCTTCCCCTCAAGCGGTTGTGCCAGCCGAGGATGCAGGCACGAACCTTTCGTCTGCGCTTCTAGCGGCTCTGACGATCACGGACGGCATCCTCGCAACCCGCAAGTGACCTCAAGGACGGAGCAGAAACAAATGAGCGACATTGGTATCAAGCCCGAGCAGGAAGTGGCACGCCGCCTCCTCGCGAATGTCGAGAACCTTGGCAAGAACTACGAGGGTCTCGTCGCAGAGGTGAACAAGATTCAGGGCGACCTGAAGAAGTTCGACGGCTTCGACCCCGCGACCATCGACATCAAGGGCGCGATTGCCGAGTTTGAGAAGACGAAGGCTGTCATCGAACAGATGAAGGCTGATCGTCGCCGCGCCTCTGGCAACAGCCGCATCCCGGGTCTCGCTGCCGAAGCCAAGAACTTCAGCATGATCCGCGCCATGACCGCCATCAAGACTGGCGACTGGTCGCGTGCAGGCTTTGAGCAGGAGGTCTTCTCCGCTGCCCGCACCAAGGCGCAGGCGATGGGCATCGACAGCGCGGGCGGCTACTTCATCCCCGACGAGGTGATCGAAGATGTGATCGCCGCGATCTACACCCAGTCCGCCCTCATCAACCTGTCGGGCGAAGGCACGACCCGTGTCAGCGTCCTCGACGGTCTGAACGGCGGCACGGTGAAGGTTCCGAAGTTCCTTGGCGGCGTGGTCGCCTACTGGATCGGTGAGTCGGACGAGTACGCGGAGTCGCAGACCAAGGTCGGTGACATGATGATGACCCCCAAGAAGTTGGGTGTCCTCGTCCGCATGACGCAGGAGATGCGTACCTACGCCTCCTACGGCTTTGAGAGCCTCCTCCGCACGGACATGATCCGCGCTGCGGCGAAGGTTCTCGACAAGTCGATCCTGTACGGGTCGGGTACGGCTCACGCCCCCCGTGGCGTGGTCAACGCCGTGAACGCTGCGAATCTCGCCAAGGGCGACCTCAAGGCGTTCCCGTCCGTTCAGGTCTACGATGCGGCTGGAAAGGCTGCTTGGAACGGCGCGTCCGTGACCGACAACCAGACCAAGGATGACGCTGCACTCGACTTCGACGGCATGGACAACATGATGGCTCTGCTTGAGGACAACGATGTCGTCGCTGACAACAGCGCGGCGTTCCTCGCGCACCCGAAGTTCTTCCGCAAGGTCAAGCAGTTGAAGATTGAGAACTACACCAGCCAGACCAGCGGTCAGCCGTACCTCCTCGGTGCGCCCCGCCTGCCTGACGCTCGGCTGTCGGACATCATCGGCAACTTCGCGAAGTCCACGCAGATCGCCACCAACAACAAGGCTGGCGAGTCGGTCGGCTGGACGGGTTCGTCCAACGCGGGTCACACCGATGTCTTCTACGGCAACTGGAACGAGGTCGTTCTCGGTCGCTGGGGCGGCATCGAAATCGAAGACGATGGCGGTCGTGGCAAGGGCTTCACCTCTGACCAGACCTACATGAAGATGCGCCTGTATGTCGATGTCGGCTTCCGCCACGACCAGAGCATCGTCGTCTGCCCGAACGCGAAACTCTGAACCTGAACGGTGAATGGGGAGGGGTCGAAAGACCCCTCCCCTGAAGCCATCCAAACCCGCACACACACTAGGGAAAACTCCCCATGCTTCACAAGACCTTTCACGAATCCGTCATGGTCGGGACTGCACTCGTCCCCACCGCCATCTCCGCAGCAACCGCCGTCAACGGCGCGACCATCGCCCTGAACTTCGGTGGCAGCGCGATCTCCTTCCTCTTCCAGACCACGAGCATCGCCACCGACGAGGTTGCGACCGTGAAGTTTGAGGAGTCGGTTGACGGCTCGACTTGGACGAAGGTTCAGTCGAACGATGCAGCCGCCGACCTCTCGTTCACCGTGCCGAACGCTGCTTCTGGCGACGAGACCACCGCGATGGCGACCATTCCCTTCGCGAAGTTCCTCTCGACCACCAAGTTCGTCCGCCTCGTGGTCACCTCGGCTGGCACTACGATCTCGTACACCGCTGCGGCGCAGTATGTGATCTCTGGCTTCCAGAGCCGTCCGACTTCGCAGGAAGACAAGACCTTCGCGGCGTGCGTGTCGTTCGTCTGATCGAACAACCCACCCTGCCAGAAACTCACAGGGGCGCAGGGCTTCGGCTCTGCGCCCCTGTCTTTGTTACGGGAGGTGACGAATGGCGGCACGCGAGTCGATTGAGAAAACGGACATCCGCAATCCCAACGCAACGATGTCGGAGCCTGCAAAGGTTCAGACGGCTGCTGGAGTCGCGTCGATAAAGGTCGTCATGGGCTACAACAGGACGATCAAGGTTCGCGTCAGCGGAAAGGGGATCAGGAATGGCTGAAACGGCGACCCTGTATCTGACCCAAGGTGGGCAGGCTGTGGTCACGGTCGCGCTTGTGGCGGACACGGGCAGCGCGTACAGCATTCCCGCTGGTCACACCTTCTACGCCTTCACGATCTGTTCCTATCTGGGGGCAACGCCGAAGGTCAGCAAGGACACGGCTACGGTAAGCGGCTCCAATGTCAGCGTTACCCTGACGAGCGCGGACACGAATCTTCTGTCCGCTGGGAAGTATGTCGGTCAGGTCGTCTTCTCCCTTGCAGGCAGCAACTATGTTTACTCCGACCCGTTCGTGGTCGTCGTGACCGCCAAGCCCGACTTCGGTCTTCCTGTCAATATCCAGACCCTTGGTGATGACGGCGGTGTGTACTGATGCCAATCCTCGCGACCATTGCCGATCTCCGTCTCCGCCGCGACATCGCCGTCGATGACGAGGCAATCTACGCCGCAACGCTGGATACGGTCGAGACGATGTTTGAGACCATGACCAAGCGGTTGTGGAAGTACCGCGAGAACCATGTCAAGTTGTTCTCGCTCGACTGGGAGAACCAGCGCAACGCCAAGCGGCTCTACGCCCCGATCTTTCCCATCAACACCACGGTCGCGCTCCCGAAGGAACCCCAGATTTCTGTCAAGCATTGGCAGACTCCAAGCAAGGAGTCAGATGCCACCGTCTTGACGGTCAACGAGGACTACCAGTTGGAGTTGGATCGCGGAGTCGTCATTCGCACGATGGCAACCAACTGGTTCGACACCGTGAAGATGACGGTATCTGGCGGGTACGCATCTGCAAATGCGGAGGTCACGCCTGCTTCTGGTCTGGCACTACCTCCGACGACTCCTCTGGATGTTCTGGAGGCGATCTGCCGACAGACGATCTACATGAGGCTCCGAACGCAGAACGACAGGATCGTGCTTCAATCGCAGTCGAGCCTTCAGGGGCAGGCGAATGTTTCATTCACCTACTCGGACAAGCCGCACGATGCCTTCTTCCTACAGGTCGTGAGGTCGTACACGCGAAGGACATACGGCGGCTATGGCTAAAGCGGAACTGACGGTCAATGCGGATCAGGTTCGCATCCAGATCGACAGGCTGCTGAAGCGCATATCGGTCGAGGCTGTGCGTGCGGCTGTTGGTGCTGCATTCCAGCGAGGGGCGACAAAGGTCGGCGGCTTCATCGCGAAGAAGTTCCTGTCTGGTCAGGTTCTTCGGAGGAGGACTGGCAACCTCGCACGCTCGGTCGAGGGAATCTTTGAGGTTTCTGATGGTCTGCCTCGTATTCGCGTGGGGGTCTTCAAGTCCCCAGCCAGAAACTATGCACGCATCCACGAGTTTGGAGGGACGATCACGCCCAAGAAGGCGAAGTCGCTTGCCGTACCCGTGGGTGCTGGGGCGGTTACTCCCGCTGGAGTGCCGAAGTACGCCAGCCCCCGTCAGTACCCGGGAGAGTTGCAATACATCCCCATCAACCGTGGCAATGTTGCAGCCATCCTCGTTGACCCCAAGGAGAAGCGCAAGGCTGAAGGAGAGCGCATGAAGGCGACCTACCTCCTGCTGCGCCGCGTGCGTGTCAAGGCGCGTCCGTTCCTCCGACCCGGGGTAATGGCGTATCTCCCCGAACTCACGGAAGAGGTGTCCCGTGCCGTCAGAAAGGTTGTGAATACAGATGTCAGCGGTAACTAGCCAGCGCACCCGCGTCCTCGCCCAGATCATCGACCTGTGCAAGCAGGCTGGCGGTGGTCGCTACTTTGTGAGACGCGGCGCGGTGAACTGGGCGGAGTTCGACTTCAACCGATACTCGGCTGGCATCTCAATCCTCACCCCAGAGTTCACGCTTCTGGGCGTTCAACTGAACAGTATCACAGTCACGCTTGAACTTGTTCAGCGCATTCCAGACGGAGAGCGTCTGTATCTTGAAACTGATGGGCTAAATGACGAGGAAATCGAAGGACTTGTCGAAGATGCCCGTATCATTCTTCTTGGCTTGAAGGCGGCGAAGGACGACAGCGGAGATGCGACTGTTCTGCGAATCGTGGACAATCGCATTGAAGGTCAGGAAATGTCCAATCTCGACTTCAGCATTCAGGGCGTTATGGTCACCTTCACCGTAGAATACTGATCGCACCAACAGAGGAGCGAACACATGGCAGGCATCGTCGGAACTCAAGACCTGTGGGTCGTCGGATCGCGGTTCTTCTTCAAGCCCGAAAGCACGATCTCTGATCGCATCATCGACATCGGCACGATCAACACGGTGAACCCCGCGATTGAGCCGACCAAGGTCGATCTTCGCGACTCTGGCTCGGGCTTCTCCAAGATCATCGACTCGACCCTCACGGATGTCTCGGAGTCGTTTGAGGTCACCACGAAGAACTTCAGCCGCGACAACCTGTCGTACCTCTTCGTGTCCTCGACCCCGAAGGAACTCTCCGAAGAGGCGGACAACAATGTCCAGATGCTCCTGTCGAATGTGGCTGCAACGGCTTACCCCGTGAACACGCTCGTCAAGGTCTACAACAACACGGGATCGAACAACACGGGTCAGCCCGTCTACAACATCAACGCCAACCCGACGAACGCCGTGTCTGGCTTCGCCTCTGGCGCGATCTCCTTCGTCGTGCATGACGCTGCGCGTGGCATCCTGCGGGTCGCTACAAACAGCCTGTCGGGAACGGGCAGCATCACGATCACGCTTGCTACGACCGATCCCGAACCCGTGGCGAACAACCGCCGCGTGCTGACCCCGCAGATGGGTTCGCTCTCGCGCCTGACTGGTCGCGGCTACATCTACTACTCGCGCAACAACTTTGAGTACCAGACCGTTCGCGAGTTCAAGTGCCAGATCACCCCGTCGAACGCGAACTTCCAAGTCGAGGACTACTCGGACTTCACGCTGACGGCGAAGGCTCTGTATGAGCCGACCAACACCACCGCGCCGTTCGGTCGTCTCGTCGCATTCGCTGGCTCCATCGTCTGATAGAAAGAGGACACCACAATGGCAGGCATCGTTGGCAATCAAGACCTCTGGATCGTTGGCTCCCGCTTCTACTTTGAGCAGGGAACTCGCGGCTCTGGCAAGATGATCGACCTCGGAACCGTGGATGTCATCTCGCCGCAGTTGACCACCAACATCGCTGAACTGAAGGACGGCGACAAGGGCATCCTGCGCCTCCTCGACCAGTCAATCACCCAGATTGATGAGGTCTACAACATCACCGTCAAGAACTTCAACCTGACCAACCTGAACACGCTGTTCCTCGGCGGCGGTTGGACGGGAAGCAGCACGGCTGTCTCGGGCAGCAGCACCGCGTTCGACACGCTGAAGTTGAGCCTTGAGGACATCAACAACATCGGCGGCACGATCAACGCGGGCGAGAGCATCACGGGTGCGGGTGGTCTCTACCTGTTCCAGATGACTGCAAGTGGTGAGCCTGTCCGCAACTTCGTTGGTACTGGCGGAACGCTGACCATCGGTGGCATCACGCAAGTCGAGAACACCAACTGGAAGTGGTACGACAAGAGCCGTGGCATCATCCAGATTCTCACGCTTGCCGACTCGGGTGCTGGAGGGGAATACTCGCCCGACATCACCTTCTCGGGCAACCGCGCCACCGCGTTCACCAGCGGCAGCACCATCGACCTGATCTACACCCCCAGCAGCGCAGCCTACGGGTTCGGCGCGGGTCGCATCATGTACCCGCAGACCGCCACCCTGTCGTCTCTGTCGGGAACGGGTCATGTCTACTGGACGCGAAACAACGGCGAGTACATGACCGCCCGTTCGTTCCCATGCCAGATTCAGCCCGCTGGTGCAGCCCTCTCCGCCGACGACTACTCGTCGTGGACTCTGGCTGTCACCGTTCTCGCGAACAGCACCGTGGCTGGCGAAGAGGCTGGTCGCATGGTGTACGCGACTGGTACTGGCGAAATCTGACCCTGACAGGAGGATGGCATGGCAGGCATCGTCGGTTCCCAAGACCTCTGGGTCGTTGGATCAAGGGCTTACTTTCAGCGCGAGGGCGCGGCGAGTCTCGTGGAGATCGGAACGATCAACACGGTCAGCCCCGCCGTCGAGCCAGTCAAGATCGACCTCCGCGAGTACGAGACGGGTCTCGGCAAGTTGTTCGACTCGACGCTGACGGAGTTCACGGAGACCTACGAGGTCACCACCAAGAACTTCTTCCGCGACAACATCGCCAACCTGTTCCTGTCGTCTGCACCTGTGACGCGATCCAACCCGTCAGAGGGGGCAGCAAATCAGGCGGTTTTCACCTTCACCTTCGACAGCAGCCGTCACGAGGCTGGCTCGTTGTTCTTGGCGGTGGACAACGGCGGTACAGCACCGACCAATCAGGTTTGCTACAACATCAACGCGATTTCTGGCGGCGGTGCGATTATCGGCTTGATTGAGATTGCAGACGCAACTCGCGGTCTCATCAGGCTGACGGGCGTTAGTGGTCTGTCCAACGGAACCACATACACCATCACCGTCACCCTTGATGCCCCAATCGGAAACAACCGTCAGGTCATGCGACCGCAGACGGCTACGCTTTCGCGAGTCACGGGCGAGATGCTGGTGTACTTTGAGCGCAACAACGGCGAGTACCAGTCCTGCCGCAACTTCAAGTGCATCATCCAGCCGTCGAACGCGAACTTCCAGATTGAGGACTACTCGGAGTTCACCTTCACCGCGAAGGCTCTCTACGAGCCGACCAAGGCGGCGAAGTTCGGAAAGTTCATCACCTACCGTGGCAGCGTGATCTAAAGGGAGCAAGTCATGGCAGGACTCGTTGGCTCACAGGACTACTGGATCGTTGGCTCTCGGTTCTACTTTGAGCCGAATCTCTCTGGAACGACCACGCGCAGCGGCGAAATGATCGACCTTGGCACGGTTGACACCATCAGCCCGCAGATCGCGACCAACATCGCGGAACTCAAGGACGCGGAGAGCGGTGTCATTCGCCTTGTGGATCAGGGACTCGTGAGCATTGACGAGACCTACTCCATCACGGTCAAGAACTTCAACTTCCGCAACCTCCAGATTCTCTTCGCGGGCAAGCCGCAGGCAGAGACGCAGGCGGCGAACCTCGTGCCTGCACCCATCACGCTGTCGAGCGAGGAACTTTCGCGAACTCCGTCAGGCAACACGGGTACGATCATCAAGCCGACTGGCGGCTACCTCCTCATCCAGTTGCGCGATACCAACGGCAATCCTCTCCGAAACTTCACCACGAGCAGCACGCTTACCGCAACGGCGAATGTCGGCGCGAGTGGTGCTGCTGTCTCTCTGACCAAGGACACCCATTGGACTTGGTGGGATGCGCCGAAGGGCATTATTCGCATCATCAATCTTCCAGCGACTACTGGCGGCTACACGGGAATGACTCTCGGTGGCGGAGTCATTATCGCCTATCCGACCGCTGGGTTCACGATCACCTTCTCGGCTGCGACTGGTCTTGGCTACTCGGGCAACCGCGTGATCTACCCGCAGTCTGCAACGCTGTCCGACCTGACTGGCAACGCGCACATCTACTGGACGCGCAACAACGGGCAGGATGTCTCCGCCCGCACCTTCGCGTGCCAGATTCAGCCTGCTGGTAGTTCGCTGACCACCGACGACTATTCGTCGTGGACGCTTACCGTGACTGCCCTCGCCACGGGATCGTCCACGGAGATCGCTGGTCGCTACACCAACATCAAGTGGAACAACACCACCACGGGCGACAATGTTGGTCTGCTGCCTAGCGGCAATCCTGCGTACAACGAGAACTATGACGGCGCGGGTGGCGGTACGACAGGAACCGACTGGGACAAGAACCCGAACGACTTTGATGTCGGCGGAACGCTTGGTGGCGGCAAGGCTGACTAAAGAAGCGACAAGTATCACACTTCTCACGCAGCGTGATACAATCAGACCCGTGGTGGCGCACCCGCTCCCACGGGTTCTTCTTTTGGAGAGAAAATGCCTCAAGCGCGAGATGAACTTGCCGAACTGTTCCCCGGCAAGACGATTGAGATCAAGGGCAACGGCAGGACTATCAGGGTCACCATCTACCCGATGGCGATCAAGCACTTCCGCACCTTCAAGGATTCCGTCACCAAGGCGATGGACAAGATCGGGAAGGCTCCCGCTGGAGGAGACTGGTCGAGCGTCATCATGCCCATGATCGTCCAGATTGCAGCCGATGATCTTCTGGACATCGTGAATGAGTGCGTCGAGGGCATCGACCTCAAGCACGACCGATGCCCCAACTGGGTCTACCCCATCGTCGTCAAGGAGTGGGTCATCGAATCATTCGGGTCGGAGGACAAAATCCGCCCTTGGGTGAGCCTTCTGGAAGAACTGGCAGAGAGGGTGGGCGGTCAGAAGGTCAACATTTGGCAGACGCTTACGCAACGCTCATCCTCTGCGGCTGGAGCAAGCCAGACATCGACAGACTGACGCTCAAGCAGTTCAATCTGTTCTCCGAACGCGCAGTTCTCGCAGTAAGACGCTTCCAAGCCTCGCAAGGAGAGATAATCAGGGTCGGAACGGCATCCCTGCTATCCAAGGAAGGGCAGCAGGCTTACAAGCGGCTGAATCAGGAGATACAGCGTGGCTGAAGGCTCTGACATCTCAATCGACATTGTTCTGAAGGAACAGGTCAAGCCTGCACTTGACGCGCTGTCGAGCGGGATCGCGGAGTTCACGAAAACGCTTTCGATCCTGACGGCGCAGGCGAAGTCCGCTGGCGATCTGATCGGCAAGGTCGGCACGCAGGCGGAGCAGGCTGGGCAGAAGGTCGCTGCCGCTACCAAGCCCGCAGAGCAGTTGAAGACCACGCTGACGGCGGAGGCGAAGGCTGCGAAGGAAGCGGCGGATGCCACCGCTCGGTTTGGTACGGCGGTGGACAAGGACTCGCCGCGCATCAGGTCGAACGCGAGGGAGATTGAGGCTCTCGTCAGTTCGTACAGTCGATTCAGGCAGGGCATCACTAATGCCGCCACCACATTGCAGAATCAGGTTCGCGGCTTGCGTGCCGCGAAAGAAGCGTTTGCCGACCTACGGTCTGGGGTCAACGACACCGTTGGTGCGCTGACCTCGTTCAAGGCTCTCGCTATCGCGGCTGTGGCAACGCTTGGCGTGTTCAAGGCGAAGTCGTTTATCGAAGGCATCGTCGGTGACGCGGCGAAACTGGACGAGACGCTCCGCAAGGCGGCTGCTGCCGTTGGTGCGCTCAACGAGACCACCACGGAGAGGCTCCGTGAAGACCTGAAGCGGCTCTCTATTGAGGAGGGCGCGGACATCCGTGCGCTTGCGGAGGCGGCTGTCGGGGTCATTCCAGATGTGGGCGAGAAGGGAATCGCGGAGTTCCTGAAGGTCGCCCAGAGGTTCAGCGAGGTCGCTGGCGGCAATGTCGCGCAGATCGCGGACACGCTGGTATTTATCATCAAGGGCTTCGGAGACGAGGCTGACAACTCGTCCAAGAGCATGGCGGAACTCGCTTCCACCATCTCGGACAAGTTGTTTGTGGCTGCACGAGAGGGCAACATCGCCATCGGGCAGTTGACGGGCATTGTCGGACTGGCGGCGCAGCAGGCGGAGGTGCTTGGCATCTCCTTCGATGAACTTCTGGCGGCGTTCACCGCGCTGGGCGATGTGGGCGTGAAGCCCATGCGTGCGTTCCGCGTGCTGTCTGGCGTGCTTGCTGGGGTACAGGAACCGTCCGTCAAGGTCGTGGAGGCTGTCGAGCGAGTCAACAGGGCTATCCCGACCCTGAACCTCGACTTCTCTCGGACTGGTCTTGCAGCGGACGGTCTTGCCAAGTTCCTCGGCAAGTTGACCATCGCGCTCAAGGCGGACGAAGACCTCGCCAAAGACTTGGGCATCAACATCCGCGAGATGGGTCTGATCTTCAAGGCGACCGCCAACGAAGGCAAGGCTCTTGCGGAGCAGTTGGAGAACATCCAGAACAGCGGCGGCGAGGTCAACCGTGCGGCGGACTTCATTCTGGAAGGCACGGAAGGGAAGTTGCGCCGCATCAGCGCGGTGTTCGCGGCACTCAAGGACGACATCGCACAGGTCTTCATCCCCGCCATTGACGACTTCCTTGAGAACTTCAAGAACGGCATCGAAGGGTTCAGGAACTCGTTCGGCGGGTCGCTGTCTGCAATCAGGCAGGCGGTGAGCGAAGTACAGCGGTCGAACCTGACCACGGATCAGAAGAAGGTCGCGCTGGCGACCCTTGGCGACCTACAGCGCGAGGTGAACAGGGCTGGTCTGACGGTGCTTGTCGAGGCGTTGAAGGTCGCGTTCGTCGCTGGCGGACGGATTCTCGCAGACCTGATCTTCGCCGCGTTCGCCAAGGGCGGTCTTGTCCTCAAGAACACCATCTTGGAGGCACTTGGGCAAGAAACAGCATCGACGCGGGCGGCTCGTCTTGAGGCAACCCAGTCCGTTCTTCAGCGCGTCACTCCGCGTGTTGGTGCTATCCCAGAAGCGATTCCAAATGAATCGCAGGCTGGCGATCTCGTTCGCGCGGTCACGCAGGCACTTTCTGCCGCTCAAGCACTATCTCGTCGTCAGGCAATCCCGCAGGAGGGCGATGTCAGCGCGGCGCGAACCGTTACCGACAACAGGATTCTTGAGTTTGCCAAGGTGTTGACGGCATCGGTTACCGAATCCGTTGGTCGATTGCCAGCCGAGGTTCGTGCTGCACTTGGAGAGAGTGGAGCAATCGACCCATTGACGAATGAGGTTCGGAACCTACAGCAGATCGCGGTACAGCAGCCAGAGTTGTTCAAGGAAGTCGTCGCAGCCGTACTCCGCAATCAAGCGGAACTCGTAAAGCAGAACAACAATCCCGGCTTGACGGATCGAATCGACTTCGTTTCAAGAACGAACATTGTAGAAATCCAAAGAAACCTTTTGGAAGCGCGGAATAGGCGGAGACAGCAGGAGGAACAAGGAGCGTTCGTCAATGGGACGAACTTTGGTGCGCGCAATGGGCTGGTCACAGATGCAACTCTGCAACTTGCGGAGTTCAGGGCTGCTTCTGTTCCGTTCATTGACAGCATCCGCAACATCAACATCGCGTTGCGTGAGGGCTTCGGTGCGGGCGGCTCTGGATTCGGCAGCGCAGAGTTTCGTCAAAGAGACCTTGTTCGCGGGCTTGGTGAGGCTCTTGTTCCTGATAGGCAGCAGGACTTCACATTCCAGAATGGCAATCAAACTCAACAGCAGTCGGCTCTGTCAATACTTCAGAGTTTTTCTGCTGGAGGCAATCGTCTGCCACAACTGAATGCTGCACGATCATTGGTCGAGCAGGCTGGCGTTGGTGGCTTGAGCCGTCTGGATTTTGAGCAGCAACTTCGCGAAGCGCAGGAAGAGCGCGATTCGGAAGAAGCCGTGGTTCGCGAGTTTATAGATAGCGCGATTGCTCGTGCTGCGGAAACAGCACAGGGCGTATCTCGCGTGTTTGGAGAACTCGGAAAGGCGCAGACAGCCGATGATTTGCAAAAGGTTCTGGAGAACCTTGGCGCGGACGCTGGCGACTTTGCCCCGCTCGTGCAGGCATTTATCGACATTCGATCCGAAGGCGATGATGTCGTCAAGTCGCTTGAGGAGATGGGCAAGTCGCTTGGCTTTGTCGCGACCAAGGGCGATGACGGTCTGATCTCGCTCGTCAAGACGACCGACGAGGCTGGAAAGGCTGTCGGGAAGACTCAATCGGACATTCAGGACGCGGCATCTGCGGCGATTGACGGACTGACTGACACGGCGGAGAAGGTCGGCACACTCCAGCAGCGCATAGCGGAGCAGGCTGGAGACTCCGCGCTGACGCTGGCGAAGCGGTTCGCGCAGGCAGAGGTTGAGCGCAGGAAGGCTATTGGTTCGGTCACCGAGGATCGAATCGCCGCCGAAATCCAAGCCGCCATCAAGGTTGCAGACGACCTCAAGAGCCAGATCGCCGCAGTTCAAGAACAGAAGACCGCTAGTGTTATTGGAGAGAAGGAAGCGGTCGAGCAGACTCGTCAACTGCGTCAACGGTTGACAGAGCAGGCACAGATCATCTTCAAGTTTGTCCCAGATGCGAGTGCGATCTTCAAGTCCGTCGAGGACATCGGCAAGCGCATTGATGAACTCCGCGCCCGCGCGTCTGCGATCAAGTTCCAACAGTCGATCCTGCCGCCGATTGCGTCACCGCAGCAGGAGGCACTCCGTGTCGAGGCTGTCGATGTTGGGGCGCAACTTCAGGAGGCTGCAAAAGATTACGCGAACTCGCTGGTCACCCTTATTCGTGCCAACGACAAGGCTACGCAGGATGAAACTCTCAAGTTCGTTCGCGATGCGGTGGATAAGAGCGCAGACGGGGCGGAGAAACTGGTTGTCGAGGTCGCCAAGCGTGCCGCGAAGTTGAATCAGGAGGCGTTGCGGACGCTGTTCAAGGACGAGGCTGGCGCGAAGCAGAGTGAAGCCATCGTCGCGGAACTCGACCGCCTTGTTTCAGCGAAGGCTGATGCCACGGCGAAGGGGCTGGTGACGGAAGTCGATCAACTCAACAAGGACATTGCTGGCAAGATCGCGACATTGCTGGGGACGCTACAGGGCGATGTTCCTGCCGAGTTGAAGACCGCCTACGAAACGATTGTCGCGCGGTTGCAGGACATCCAGACCGCAACAGGCGACAAGGCAAAGAGCATCATTGAGCAGTCTGGTCAGGAGATTTCTGACCTCATCAAAGTGCTGTTTGCCACGAGCGACAATCTGGCAAAGGAGTTGGCGAATGCACAGGAGAACTTCCGAAAGAGCGAGGAAGCGTTCAAGCGCGGCAGGGAGGCGCGGTCGCAGACGGTGCGGGTTGGAGAGGTCGTCTCGCAGAGGTTGGCTGTAGGACCGGTTATCCCCGCTGGCAATCAGTCCCTCATTGACCAGAGCGCGGGAGGGATTACGGCGGCATTTGAGGCATCGCAGCAGGCTGGTCGCGAGATCGACTTCCTGATCGACAAGATCAAGACCCTTGAGAGTCAGTTGGATGCGGTGCGTTCGCTTCAGGTTGGAGCCGAAGACGAGCCGAAGCGTCAGGCACTCATCGCCCAGATTGACGGCATCATCTCTGGAACCGAAGTCCTCCTCCAGACCAAGTTGCAGAACGCTGGAGTGCCGTTCGTCGGAGACGACGACATCACTCGTGCTGACGCTCTGGTCAAGGCGCAGTTGGAGTTGCTCCGTGTCGAGGAACAGCGCGTTCCCGTGCTTGAACTCGTCAGGCAGGCGACCGAGGCGCAAGTGAAGGCGCAGGAGAAACTCGCTAACTCGCAGAAACTCGCCGCTGCCGCTGGTACGAATCAGTACGCGACCCTTGAGGCGGTCTACGGTGTTGCCACCTTCCAGATCGACAAGACGCGCGGCAGCATTGAGCAGCAGAGGCAGGCTCTACAGGCGTACATTGCGGAACTGGAGTCGATCCGCGCCCGCTTGCAGGACGCTCTCTCCCTGAATCCAGACCTTGCTGGCGATCTTCAGCCAGCCATTGACGAGGCGAAGCAGAAGATTGACGATGCACAGGTCGATCTGGACGCTCTTGGTCGCAAGTGGGGCGGCGCGTTCGGTGAGGGATTCAAGCAGGGTCTTGGTGCGGTCGAGACTGCCGACGAGTTCTTGGCGAACCTTGGACGAGGTGCTGGTCAGGCTCTCCAGAGCAACCTTGGAACTGCAATCGACAGCGTGATCGACGGCACGCAATCGCTTGGAGAGGCATTCAAGGAGTTTGTTGCCAGCACGCTGATCGACATCGGCAAACTCATCATCAAGATGCTCATTCTTCAGGCGATCCAGTCCGCGCTTGGCGGGCTTGGTCTCTTCAACGATGGCGGTGTTGTCCCAGAGCCAGTCGAGTTGAACCGTGGAGGCATGGTTCCAGACTTGCGTCAGCCACGCCGATGGAACGGATACAACACGGGTGGATCGGTCAGCAACGACGATCCGAAGCAGCCGAGTCGTGGAATCATGTCGCGGATCAGGGCGGCTGTGGCGCGAATCAAGCCCACGCCCGCTCCAGATCCGCAGCCTGTGTTCGTCCGCGCCTACGCGGAGGGTGGATTCGTCGGTGCTGATCCGCTGACCAAGGCGATTCACACCATCGTCAATGTCCTTGCTCCTACTCCGAGCGAACCGCGTTTCTACGAAACTGGCGGCTTTGTAGCGAAGAACGCAGACGACACGCCAAGGATCGACAGGGTAATCAGCACGATCAGCAGAGTGTTTGAGCCGCAGCCTGTGCAGGCACTCAACACAGGCGGACAGGTCGAGGAGGGCGGAGTCGGAAAGGCGTTGAGGGCGATTGCTTCCGTGCTTCAGCCGCAGGAGACAGAGGTGCTGGCTCTGGCTGGTGGAGGGGTCGCGTATCTGGCGGTGGGAGGATTCCCAGCGAATGCGCCTCGTCGCAAGGGAAGAGTACCCGGTCCTGATGTGAACCGCGATGTGGTTCCCGCGATGCTCACCCCGGGTGAGTTCGTGATGAAGCGTTCGGCTGTGAGCAACTACGGTCTGGGCGTGATGTACGCCATGAACGAAGGTCTTGTGCCGAAGGATATGTTCGGTAGCCTACCCGGGGTTCGGAAACTCGCCACGGGCGGTACGGCAGAGGCGACCATCCCACCGAAGATCGAAGTCACTACTCCGATGCAGCCGTCTTCCCAGATGCCGCAGCAGTCTGGTTCGCAAGCCCCAGTTCCCGCCTACATCGTTGCCAACGAGCAGGCGATGCAAAACCTACTCAACGGCGGCAAGAATGCGATGATCGACTTCATGCGCCGCAACAAGTCATCGACATGACCGTCACGCAGACCACCTTCGTAAGTCGTGTCGATGTTCCCGCTGCCGTTGCAGCGACACCGACCGATCCCGCGATTCCCCTTGTTGACCGATTCTGGGAGCCGCAGTCTCTTTTCATTCACGACTGGTCGCAGCCTTGCCGCATCTCAAGTGCGTGGCAGACGGTAATCAGCAGGAGCAGGACTGGTTCTGTTCAGCGCAACGGCATCTCCGACAAGCCGAAGATCAACTCCTACTACCAGAGCAAGTGCTTCAATCAGGATCATTGGCGCAACCTGAAGGAGATGATGTCCAAGCAGGAGGTGTGCCGTTATCCATCTCCTCTGCACTCCGATGCTTGTCATGGAGTGACCCTGTTCGACCCGCAGGCACACAGGTTTGCGACAACAAGCAGCCTTGCGACCCGCAGGCTCTTCGCTGGGCAACACGCTTTCATCGCCAACGCTGGCGAGTCGTCAATGTGGGACGAGTTCACCTTGGCAAAGGCGGACGATGTGAACCGAACAAGCAATCGCATCACCTTCAACGCACCCCTCCGAGCATCCCAATACTCTGATCCGAAGATCGACACGGGCTACACCGTCATCGACGGCAAGAACCCTCCTCTCTCGTGGATTCCCATCTTTCCGACCTACTGGGGATACGGCAGCGGCGTGAATGTCACCATGTGGGCGAAGAAGTCGTGGACGGCTGGCAATCCGACGACCATTGGTGGATACAGGACATCCGTGACTGGCGTGGAGACGGTGCGCTTGAGCCGAGCATTCGCAGTCCTTGTCAAGCCAGACGACCAGATCGTGCATATCGCCTACACGATGTGCCGAAACAACCAGTCGATCACGCTGGAACCAGCGCGGGTCAAGGCTGTTCAGGGAAGCCGCGTGTTCGATGCGGAGGGGATTCCGACGAACGACACCACCGACCTTTCCGTGCAGCCGACTTGGACTACCGTGCTTGATTGGACGGAGAGCGGAGCAGTTGGAGGGTCGTCACCCAACCAGCCGACGAACTTCAGTCACCAGCGCGTGGGCGCAAGTACGCCGACCAGCGCACAGGTTCGCACGACCAAGGTGGTCATCAAGCGCACCACCGTCACGAAGGCGATGTGCGACACCCTTACTTCTGCGGATGTGTGTGCGCTTGGCGATGGGCAGTTCGCCGTGGTGGTCGAGGGCGAGGTTTCTGGCTCCGCTGGAACCTCAACGACGAGCGACAACGCCATCATGCAGGCAGTCCTCGTCGTCAGGGACGGCTTCGTCACTCCAATCGGTGGAAGCGCGAGTCTTGTCGCCGCGCTCGACTCGTACTTCATGGGGCATATCAGCCAAGACACCCCAGCAAGCCTCGCGAACAAGGATTACCCAAGCGGGACTGTCTTCCCGAATCTCGTTCAGACGATCACGGCGACTGCAAATGCGCCCAAGTCGAAGATGATCGCGGTTCAGGTGATGACCTACGGCAACGCGACAAGCCCGCTTCCTGTCTTCAACGCGCCGCTGACGGCGACCAACGCGGTGACCCCCCTGTACCCGTCAGCCGTTTCTTACCCGGGCGGAGTTGCGGACTATCCAGCGTTCAATGTCAATCAGGCGCAGGCTACCGCGTCGAACAACAACGATGTCAGCGTCCAGATCAATGAGATCATTGACACAAGGACGCAGGAAGAGCCAGTCGCGAACATCAACCGCGAGTTCAGGTTCACCTCCCGTTATGCGTCGAACACGCCAACGCCATCCAGCCCCGCGTTGACCCCGTTCATGTTCAGCATCGGTCTGCTGTTGAACCCGACCATCAAGAAGCCCCTGCGTGTCTACCCCGCTATTGAGGCGGATGCCTCTCCTCCGCAGATGTCGTCTGTGTCGGCACAGACCAGCACGATTGGAACGGTGAACATCAATGCCACCCAGACGAGCGGCAAGCCCGCGCTGGACAGCCCCGATGTGATTCGATCCCTCATGTCCCTGTCGGACGGATGGGATACTGCGGTGTATCCGAAGTTCCAGTCCAATCCAAAGACGGCTGGTGGCTGCAACGCATCGTCGGGATACCCGACAAACCATATTGACGCTCCACTCCTGATCGGCAAGTTCGACTATGCCAGCGGCATGGTGGTTGGCATCGGCTCGTCCGTGAACACCGAGCAGTTTGGCATCGGGCGTTCGGTGGAGGGCTACTCCGAGAAGCCCCACAAGGAGTTCTCCGTCAGCACCAAGTTCCTGACGCGGAGCAAGGCTTGGAAGTTCCTTGAGTTGTGGAACAACCGCCGTGGACGGCTCCTGCCTGTCTGGTTTCCAAGCCCAGCCAACTCCGTCAGGATCGTTGGCGCAAGCGGGAACGATGTTTATCTGGAGGACACCGATGAGGTCGTGGTCAGCACGACTCACGGCTACAAGTTCCTGTATGTGACAAGCGAGAGCGGCGGTCACTACATCCTGTCCGTCAGCACCTACGGCAAGTCGAACGGCTTGGTCGTGGCAACGGTTGACACCACGCTGAATGTCGGGTCGTCGCAGACCTGTGGGCTTGGAAGCGATGCGAGAGATGCCATAAGCCAAGGTCTGGTCAAGCGTGCCACGAGCGCACACCTATGTTTCTTCGACAACGACGAGTTGGAGGAGGAGTGGATCACGGACGAGGTGATGACCGCTTCTTTCAGGCTTGTGGAACAGCCAGACTTTGTTCCAGACGCAACGCTTGGGATTGTTGATCCCGATACTGGATGCGGAACTTGCTGTGGAACGGTTGATGAGTGTTCGGCAGTCGGAGGCGAGGCTGTTGGATGTCCGAATGGGTGCTGCCTTTGCAAGACTGCAAGTTTGCGCCTTCGACTTACCGTGAACTGCTTCGATAGTTGCTACCCAAGCGACGAGCCAGACAACGATCCGCTCCCTTGTTACTTTTCAATCTGTAGGTCGCAAGGCAATGTTTGCACTCCAAGCGGCGCGAAGGAGACGGAGATTCCCCTGTCCGCAGTCGATTCCACTTGCTCAACCTTGGTGTTTAGAAAAGTCGCGCCATCAGGATGCGTCAGCGGTGACGCGGTGTTCTCGCTCAACATGAATAACGGGCAATGGAATATTGCCGCTGGGCATCTTCTTGATCCGTGTTGTAGCGGATCGGGGTGTCAATGCCCGCCCGCTGGCGCGTGCTGCTTCGCCCTCAACTGTGGCTACGACTGCGGGCCGGGAAGAACCGAGCAGACTTGCTTCAACTTCAACCTTTACGACACGATGTGCAGGCAAGTCTGCGACCAAGACATCCTCGCTTGCGACGAATATGAGTGCGGTCAAACTGGTGGAGGGACGACTGCCTCTCGCGCAAACTGCTGTGGCGGGGTCGAGGCTGGGAATCCAAGTAACAGCAACGGGCGGCTGCGAATCATTGGCGAACTCATCAATGATTGGGGCAGTCTGGGCGGCACGAGTGGATGTTCTGGATGCGCTGGTTGCACATGAGCATCGGTTCGTGTGATACACTTGCGCGGAGGAGCGCACGCCGTGAACAATGTAGTCACAAGGATCAGCAAGGACTCGTGCTTCGTCGCCGTAACCATCAACGGCGTGTCGATGTACGCCAAGTTGATCCCATCGCAGCAGCGTGCGCTTCGCGTCGAACAGGATGAGGTTCCTTCGTACATGGTCGATGGCAACGAGCCATCGCCAGACATGACGGTTACCTACCACGATGCGCCCAAGGATCAGCCAAGTGTCGGCATTGTGGGGGCGATTGCAGGAGCGGCGAAGATGGCTGCTTCCCATCTTGGAATCAATGCGACTGCCAATGAGAAGGTGACGCAGAGAACCGCGATTTGCTCGTCGTGTCCAAGCAACGATCTTGGTCGCTGCTCCGAATGCGGGTGTTACCTGTGGGCGAAGGTTCGTCAGGCGAACGAGCGTTGTCCTGTGGGGAAGTGGTGACGCATGGCTGCGGGAACAACCGAGAGCATCAACCCGCTGTACCTGATGGTGGATTTAGAGTGGGGAATCTCCTGCAACTACGATGGCGATCCGATCAACGATCCATGCGATGAAGTAGCCGCTTATCGTCGCGGCTTTATCCGCGCCCACGATGACGCAACGATCACCGTCGATGGTGTCAACCTGTTGTATCAGGCGACTCCAGAGATGGACTTTGAGATGGTTGAGAACCTGAAGGGTGGAACTGCTGACGAGCCATTCAGGGTTCTGATGCCTCTGCACCTGTTCCCGATCAATGTCATGGTCGGCAACCCATTTCCGATGACGCGAGTCACGGTGTGGCAATGTCGCATGGGCAACCCCGGTGTGAGTGGACAATGGGGTGGAGCCAACTTCAGCCGCAAAATGCTTGCCCGTGGCTTCGTCGGTCGCACCACCGCCCGCTACAACGGGCGACCAGACATCGTGTCCGTCGAGTCGTATCGCAACAAGGCGCAGATGCAGTCTGTTTCCCTCGGCATCACGACCTCGCAGCGTTGCTACTGGCGATTTGGCGACTCGCGGTGCAAGTACCCTCTGGTCAACGCCACCGCATCCAATGTGATCGTGACGAGCATCTCCAGTCAAGAGATGTTCCTGACCATCGACAACTCAAGCACCATCGGCAGCGGGCTTTCCTCTATGGGTGCATCGTATTCGGCATTCCAGCAGGGATATGCAGAGTACGAGGGCTTGAGAATCCTGATCCGCGAACACCAGAAGAGGTCGGGCGCGAACTACATATCAGGCAATGGTGCTGTCACAAACGGCGACATCAAACTGCTTCTTGCCTTCAAGCCTCCAACGCATCCAAACTACACATGGATCAATAAGCGGATAACGCTTGTGGGTGGCTGCACGAAGAACAAGGGTGCGTGCCAGAACAAGTGGATCAACTCGGAGAACTTCGGAGGCTTCGGTCTGCTCGTCCCGACATACAACCCAGTCTGGGAAGTCGGAGGAGGTATGCCAGCATGAGAACCAAGGAGGACTTCATCGCTGAACTCCAGTCTTGGCACGGAACTCCGTATGCACATGGCGTGAGCATTCGCGGTCAGGGCGTTGACTGCGTGCGGTTCGTCGTGTCGATGCTGGAGTGGTTGCACGGTCGCGAGGCGAGTGCGGAGTGCATCCCATTCAACTTCCCCGCGCAGGCGGCGTTCTGCGCCAAGTTCCCCGCGCTTGAGGTCTTCAACTGGATGAACGCGAGGTATCAAAACCGCGTTGTGTTCAGGAAGGGGCGTGACTCGGAGTTGCCGATCATCAAGCCAGCGGATGTCGTCGTTCTTGAGCATTCGGACGATGAGCCTGTCCACATGATGATGGGTGGGTTCGACGGGAAGGTCTGGCACTCAAACAACTGGTTGCACGGCGGAAGCGTCACTTGGACTGGGATGACGGAGCAGATGCGGTCTTCGATCTGGTGCGTCTGGCGTGTTGACGCAGCAAAGGGACTTGAATGACCTTGTACTCGCCCATCATCGCCACGGCGTTCGGCATCGAATACCTGATCGCCTATGCGATTGTTGCTGCAATCTCTATCGGCGCGGGAATGCTGCTCCGCAAAAAGACTGGGCAGGCGACGATGGATCAGCAGGCGGAGCAGCCGACGAACCAGACGGTTCGCGGCGGGTTCGTGCCTGTGGTCATGGGGCGGCGGCGGGTCGGATCGGTCTTCCTCTGGACGGGAGACCGCATTGAGGTCGAGGAAGTGGTTGGTCAAGCCCCGTCTGGAGGAAAGGGCGGTGGCGGCGGATCGCAAGACATCAAGCAGATTGCCTACTTGGAGCGCGGCTGGATCGGTCTGTGCTGTCAACGCGCCTTGATCGTCCACGGCATCTACAAGGACGGGCGGCTTCTGGAGAACAGCCGATTTGCCAAGCCGTTCATGCCTTCTGGATCGCGCATCGACTTCAACAAGGACGGTGCAGCCTACATCTTCTGGGGAACAGATCACCCGTTGAACGACAACGCGGCGATGACCCTTCTCAACGACCTGACTGGCATCCAGTCGAAGTGGGAAGGCATGGTTTGGATGTACTGGGACAGGCTTCGGCTTGGCAATGTCGCCCGCTGGGGCAACATGGAGTACGACATCACCGTTGCTCCGCCGTCTGGTCTTGGCGGGTTTACCGCTGCATCGTTGATCGGCGCAGACCCAGAGACAGGGTGGAATCCCGCTCTGTGCATCCTTCTTCTGTTGATGGAAGAGGCTCCAGTCGGGTGTGCGATCCCGAACTGCCGCGTGGACTTCTTGAGTTTCAACGCAGTTGGCTCTCAACTTGTCGCTGAAGGTCTTGCCGCGAATCTCCTGATTCAAGATGGTCAGACGGCAGAGAATGTCATTGCAGGCATTCTTGAAGACATCGGTGCGATGCTCTATGAGGTCGATGGCAAGATCGGGATCAAACTCGTCCGCAAGGTCGATAGCCCTCTTGCCGTGACCGATTCCGTGATGCTCCCTCCATACGAGGAGATCGACAGGTTCCACAGGATCACGCAATCAGATCAGATCGTCTTCACCTACGCCAACCAGAACAGGGATTTCGCAGCCGACATTGTGAACATCGAAGACGATGGTGCATCGGAAAATGGGACGCGGCGCAGGCAGAGGCGCGTCCCATTGACAATCGCCACCACGGAGACGGTGGCTTGGAAGATCGCCAACAGGCGGATTCAAGAGAACTTCGCTCCGTTTGCCAAGTACGGGATCAAGTTCATCCGAGACTTCAAGTCGATGCTGCCCGGTGATGTGATTAGGCATCCCGTGCTTGGCGACTTGAGGCTCATTGAGACGAAGTTTGACGCTACCACGCCCACCACGGACGCTCTGTTCGTGCAGGATGTGTACGGTCAGGCTGCAAACTACACAGACCCAGACGATGGCGGCGGCGGAGGAGGCACGACCGAGCCGCCTCTTCCAGACCTCCTGTTCAGGATGTTTGAGGTTCCTCGTATGTTGCTGCTGCGCGGCAACTACTCTGGAACGCTTGGCGTTTACGCCATGCTCCGCATCCGAAGGCGCAACTCTGTCTCCCGCGCTACCTTGTACCGTGGTCAGAACTCGCTTGAGTTGACACAGGTGACAAGCACGACGAAGCGACAGTTCGGCGGCTACCTCGTCAAAGCACTTCCAGACGACTCTCGCTACAACAGCGATGGCATTGTCATCGACATCTTTGGTTCTGGCTTCGATGATCTGACTGACGCTGACAAGCGCAAGCACGCGCTGGATATGCAGTCATGGATTCCAGTCACCAGCCCGTCTACTGCTTACGCGGGCGGGATCACCATTGTCATGGGTGCAAACGGCTCCGAGGAAGTTTGCTACGCGACAAGCATCCAGCCAGAGGCATACGCAACCATTGATGGGAAGACGCAACTCGTAGTCAAGTATCGGATCAGAGGGCTGATTCGCGGTCGCGTGGCGACCAAGATTCGCCGCCACGAGGCTGGAGTCGCGGTATTCGCATTCCAGTCTTCTTCGTCCAATCAGGTTCCTCTCACCGTCACGGGAACTATTGGTCAGAACTTGCTTGCGTACCACAAGAGCAGAACTGCAAACGCCAACGGTCAGCAGATTACTCTTGCTGCGTCCACAAACTCGACCATCGTTGTTGAGGGCAAGTGGGATAAGGTGATTCCCGTACAGTCCATGTCGATTGGTGAGAAGATTCCGAATCACGCGCTTTCCATAACAACCGCGACCGTCCCTTCATACGCATTGACCTTCCCCAACTACCGTCCGCTTCGCAGGATTTGCTCGTATGCCGTTCAGCCATCTGGCAGCGTTGGTCAAGTCCGTGCAGCCCTGTGCTGGGAGATGACATACCCATCGTCCGATTCATACGCGACTGGGGCTGGGGCAACTGCCTATTCGGATGCTGCTGGAGGCGGGTCGGTCTCGGCTGGCAGCGGGTCTGAAACCGTGGACAGGTTTGTCCTTCAGGTGTGCTTCCATCCGTGGCAAGCCGCCACAACGCCTCCTTCTCGACGGCAAAATCCAACCATCATTCGTTCGCAGATCGTTGCCGATGGAACATCTTTGGATGGGCAGGGACAGGGGCAAAATCATGCGAGATACATTGGAACAGTTAGCATCGACTACTCCGCGCTGATGCACGAGCAGGACAGGCAGGCGGTCGCAACGCTTGTAGCGAACTCCGTTGGCAATCTTGCGATCAACCGCGCTGCAACGCCAGAAGACAGCGATCTTTCACTTGATGCGGAGACCCCGCCGTTCATTGGTGACCGTGGCGCAGAAACGGGCAATCCCCCGATTTTCTACCTCCGAGTGGCGCACTATCTCATATTCAACTCGCCAAGCGGAGAAGTCAAATCCGTGCGGTATTATTACTCCCACGAGTTGGACTTGCGGATTGAGAATCGGTTGCCCATTCATCGACCAAATGACATTAGCGGCTGGCACTACAGCGACTATGACACCTCTGGCGGCAACGGAGGGTTCTTTTGACAACCATCAACAGGATCAGACGGCGAATCGCAGGCGCAGGAGGTGCGCCATCGGACATCGTTCACGGCGAACTCGCTTTCAACGAGGTCGATGGTGTCCTTTACTACGGATCAGGCGCAAAGAAGGGAAGCGACAAGGCGAATCTCGCCCTCAAGGTCGGTGGCACGGGGACTTTCGTCGCGCTTGAAGGCAATCAGACCATCAATGGGAACAAGACCTTTCAGGGTATAGTTACAGTCGCAACTCCACCGCTTGACGATGACAGTTTGCGCGTTGCAAACACCAGTTGGGTACAGGCGAAGTCGATTGACGGCGGAAACTTCTAGGACACATCATGGCAAACACCATTCGTATCAAGCGGCGTGGTTCTGGCAATGCTGGCGCACCAGCGTCTCTCGCAAGCGCAGAGTTGGCGTTCAACGAGATCGACAACACGCTCTACTACGGCAAGGGCGACAGCAGCGGAACCGCGACGAGCATCGCCGCCATCGGCGGTGACGGCGCGTTCGTCTCGCTGTCTGGCACGCAGACGATCAGCGGCAACAAGACCTTCTCTGGAACGGTCGCGCTTGGCTCTTCGGCAACTGCGACTACGCCTGCAAGCAACAGCAACGACACCACCCTCGCGACGACCGCCTTCGTCACGAGCAAGACCACGGGTTTCGGAAGCGGATCGGTGACCAGCGTTGGTCTGTCCTTGCCCGCAATGTTCTCGGTCACGGGTTCTCCCGTGACGACCAGCGGCACGCTCACGGCAAGCCTTGCCTCACAGACCGCCAACTATGTGTTCATCGCTCCGAATGGAACGGCTGGCGCACCGACCTTCCGCGCCCTTGTTGCAGCCGATCTACCGTCCTTGACGGGAACCTACCTCGGTCTGTCTGCGGGCGGAACCGTCTCTGGAAACACGACCTTCAGCGGCACGGTCGCGCTTGGCGCATCCGCTACGGCGACCACCCCATCGACCATCGACAACAGCACGAAGGTCGCGACCACCGCGTATGTCCAGAATCAGGGCTTCCTCACTACAGCGGTGTCGAGCGTTGCACTTTCGCTCCCCAACATTTTCACGGTGTCTGGCTCTCCAGTCACCCTGTCTGGAACGCTGACGGCTTCGCTGGCATCGCAGACGACCAACACCGTCTTTGCCGCGCCGAACGGCTCGACGGGCGCACCCACCTTCCGTTCGCTTGCTGCGGCTGACATCCCGACCCTGACTGCTGCGAAGATCAGCGACTTCGACACGCAAGTCCGCACCTCGCGTCTGGATCAGATGGCTGCGCCGACTGCAAGCGTGGCGTTCAACAGCCAGAAGATCACGGGTCTTGCCGATCCGACAAACGCGCAGGACGCGGCGACGAAGTTGTATGTCGATAACTCCCGTCTGGGAATCGACTTCAAGGACAGCGTTCGCGTTGCTACCACGGCGAACATCACGACCATCGCTGGCGGCGCACCGTCAACCGTTGACGGAGTGAGCGTTGCGGCGAACGACCGCATCCTCGTCAAGAACCAGACGACCACCTCGCAGAACGGCATCTACAAGGTCGATACGGTTGGAACGGGATCGAACGGAAGTTGGTCGCGAACGACCGATGCTGACGGCTCTCCCGCTGGCGAGTTGACCTCTGGTGCGTTCGTGTATGTCGAGGAAGGCACAGCCAACGCGCAGGATCAGTATGTCATCACGACTACTGGCACGATCACCGTTGGCACGACTGGCATCACATGGGGTCTGTTCTCTGGCGCAGGCAAGATCACCGCTGGTGCTGGTCTGTCGAAGTCGAAGGACACCCTCGCGGTATCCCTTGCTGGAAGCAGCGGTCTTGAGACGACGAGCGGTCTTGCCCTGACCAACACGGGCGTTTCCGCTGGCACTTACAGAAGCGTCACCGTCGATGTCAAGGGTCGAGTGACGGCTGGAACGAATCCGACCACCCTGTCTGGATACGGCATCACGGACGCGCAGTCCTCTGACCCAACCCTCACCGCTCTTGCAGGGGTCACGACCGCCGCCGACCAGATCATCTACGCGACTGGTTCCGACACCTTCACCACGACCTCGCTGACCTCGACGGCTCGTAGCCTCCTTGACGACACCTCGACCTCCGCGATGCGGACGACCCTTGGTGTGGCAATCGGCACGGATGTTCAGGCTTACGATGCGACCCTCGCCGCCCTCGCTGGCGTGACGACCGCCGCAGACAAGTTGGTCTACGCCAGCGGCGTGGACACCTTCCTGACGACCGACTTCACCTCGACCGCCCGCACCCTGCTGGACGACACCAGCACAAGCGCAATGCGGACGACCCTCGGCGTTGCCATCGGAACCGATGTGCAGGCGTACAACGCCGCTCTTGCCTCCATCGCTGGTCTGACCACGGTGGCGGACAGGATGATCTACACGACCGCCTCCAACACCTACGCGGTCACCACCCTGACCTCGTTCGGTCGAAGCCTTGTTGACGATGCGGACGCATCGACGGCACGCACGACCCTCGGTCTTGGAACGATGGCTACGCAGTCTGCAAGCAGCGTGAGCATCACGGGCGGCAGCATCGACAACATCACCATCGACGGCGGAACCTTCTGATCTAGGCACTACACCCGATGAAGCCATCGGGTATAGTGCATTCTGGGCTGTGATACATGGCGAACACCATCATCCATAAGCGAAGCAGCACAGCGTCAGCCGTCCCTACGGCGGGATCGTTGTCCTTGGGCGAGTTGGCGATCAACACCACGGACGGCAAGGTCTACTTGAAGAAGGGGGATGGCTCTGTTGTTGAAGTGAGCAGCAACAGCAACCACTCGCACGGCAACATCACGAGTGGCGGTGCTATTGGTCTTGCAGCGAACGCTCCGATCATCACTACCACCCTTGGCGTTCTGACGACTGGCTCATTCGGATCGGCTGCTAATACCTTTTGCCAAGGAAACGACAGCAGGCTTTCGGACGCACGGACTCCCCTATCGCACACTCATTCCGCTGCGGACATCACGAGTGGCACTCTTGCCAACGCACGAACAACTGCTGTGTCCACAAACGATGCAAGCACGATTGTTCTGCGCGATGCTTCAAAGGGTTTCTCCTGCACTTCGATATCTGGAGGCAACAATGGTCTCACGATCTCTGGGTCGGTGAAGATTCTTGATTCCGCAGTCTTCTCCGCTGGCACATTGCGATCTGGCTACTACATCCAGTATGCGGACGGGAACATCCAGACCGTGACTGGGACGACGACTGGAACGCAAGTCACCTATGCGGTTCGCTATGACGGCATGAGTGGCTCTGCGACGACTGTGATCTTCACGAACGGTGGTCTGATGAGCGGCTCGACTGCGTTCTGGCATCCCGACATCAAGTTCCCGGGCGGAGTGAAGCCAACGCTGTCGAGCAGCGGCATTGATGTCATCACCTTCCTCAATGATGGGACAAACACCCTCGCCTTTGTCGGCGGATTGGCGTTCGCATGATTGGAGCCGCCTACATCGGCAGTCAGCGTGCGACCTCTCGTGTCCTCTTGTCAACGACTGACATCACGCTTACTGGCTCTCGTTCGTACACCGTTCCCGCAGGAGCCGTGTATGTCGAAGCCGATATGTACGGCGGCGGAGGTGGTGGTGCAGCAGGCAACTACATCGCTGGCAGCAAGGGAAATCCAGCGAACTTCAAAGCGGGTGGCGGCGGAGGCGGCGGAGGTCGGACGGCGCATCGCTACTCGGGCAGCATGACATCTGGAGATGCCATCAACTTCACGGTTGGCTCTGGAGGAGTCGCTGGAAGCGGCGGCGGTGACGGCGGTGACGGCGGTGCGACGACCATGAACACGCACACCAGAAGCGCGACGACGATCACTACTTTCTCGCCTGCTCCAAGTGGCGGAGGTGGCGAGGGTGGTGGCGGATACATCACGATTGGAAGAACTGGTGCGGCTGGAGTGGCTGCAAACGGGAATATGTCGAACCAGAGCGGAAGTTCGGGAACCGCTGGTGGAAGCGGGACAACGGAGCAGAACGGCGGCAACGGCGGCAACCCGGGCAGCGGCGGCAACTACTCTGGAAGTCAAACCAGAGGTGACGGCGGAGTCGCCTCAACCAGCACAGTTCCGACAGCAGGCACGCAACCCGGCGGAGGCGGCGGCGGTGGCTATTCCAAGACGACCCCAGTCGTAGGAACAGTCGGCGGCGCGGGTCAGGTTCGGATCAAAGCATACGGATAACACATGGGCATTGACTACGACTTCTCAATCAAGGACGCGGAAGACGCTACATCCGTCGATGCTGGCATTGAGGGCTGGGATGCCATCATCCAGATCAACAATGTCATCACTCGCCGCTATGCAGCCAGCACTCCTCTCTCGCTCATCAGCCGAAGCATCAACTTCACGGGAGTTGGCGCGGACGCTGGTACGGGCGGCATCCAGTTCGATACTGGAGGATCATTCACGCTCCTTGATGTCGGGTCTCTCGGCTCCACGACCAACGCGCGGAACCTCCTGTTCATCCCGACGATGATCGGTCTGATGGTTCACCCACAGACGACTGGGGCGATGAGCAATACATTCGCGGGCTGCATCGGCGTGAAGCCAAGCACGGTTCCAGCAACGCCAGTAGCACTCACGGCGGCGTTCTCGCTGACTTGCTCGACGGCTACATTGAGCGGTGCGAATGTCGGCTCTTATGCTGCCATGACGAATGTCTCTGGCACGAACACGAACATCGTTCCAGTACCTACGACCACGCTCCCAACCGCTGGCATTGCAAGCAACTTCAAGGGCTACTACTACCTGTGTCCTGTCAACAAGGGCTGGTGGCAGCATCCTGTTGGGAACGCCTGCGGTGGTATTCCGATGCGCGGGTTCACGATCCAGAACGGATCGGTCAGCCCGTTCATCCCAGACGGAGACACCACCGACCCAGATGTGGTCTATGCGTCCAGCAACTCGTACTCTTCAATCGTGCTTCTGGCGACCGCTGGGACGAACACGGCGCGGTTCGCGATCATCGACCTCTACGGGATCGTCATCCCAAGCGCGGTGGCGGTATGAGCGACCAGCGCAGGACGCAGTTCGTGATCTTCAGGCTGACGGTCGAGCAGCAGCATTCGCTGCATTCGGCGGCGGCGCGGCGCGGAATCTCCGTTTCCGATGTCGTTCGCGATGCGCTTGACAACTATTCACAAGGTGGTAGGCTGGAGGGATGGAGTTCGACCTCTACCACGCATTCGTCTTCTGGCTCCCTTGGAGCCTCGGCATCCTCACGGCAATCGCGGCAGTAGCCGTACTGGTGGGCAAGTGGACACGAAAGAACTGAAGGGATTGTTCGGGACGGCTGAAGAGCGCAAGTCAATCGACTGGGCGGCTCTCAAGCAGCAGAACAAGCAACTCTGCGCCATCCATCCGCTTCTCGACCTGTCCGCGATGGCGACGATCCCAGACAGGGAGACGATCATCGACCTGATGCGCGATGTCATGGACTACTGGTTTGACGAGCGCATTGAATGCAGCCGCGCGGACGGCAAGAAGATCGCGCTGCTCCCCATCAAGGGGTACTGGCGCATCGGTGCTGTGTCTGGTCGCGGTCTCTGCGCGGACAAGCCCGTGGTGTGCAACGAGAAGATGGTCGAGATGGTCTTCTGGTCGCGCGAGGCGGTCGAGTCCGACGAGGCTATGCGTGCTGTGATCCCCGAAGACCTGTTGGAGAACATCGAATGGTGGTTCGTGGGCATCGACCCGCTTGCTGCCGAAGAACATTCCGATCAGGAGACCAATCAATGAGCGCAACTGAAATCGCCGTACTGTCGCTGGCTGCAAGCACGATTGTCCTGTTTCTGATGCTGGTGTGGCAGAATCGCCGCCATGCTGAATGCAAGACCGATGCGAGGTTTGATGAGATTCATCGTGAACTTGGCAAGGTCTGGGACGAGATGGACGAGAAGATCGAACGGCACGACCGCGACATCAGCGACAGGTTCGACGCGCTTGAGCGATCATTGGAAGCGAAGAGCAAGGTCTGAATCAAAAGAGCCGCACGGCTTCAGCCGAGCGGCTCCGAAGAGAAAGATGGCTTTGCAGCGTTACGGGCGCGTTGCGATGTTCTGATTCGCGGCGGCGCGGGCGGCACGGCGTTCGGAGTTGTTGGTCTTCACGCGACCACCTCCACCGCCGCCTCCTCGACCTCCGCCGCCGACAAACACACCCGGGACGACTTCGATGGCTTCCTGCCGTCCTGCGCGATTCGATCCGAAACCCGGCGGATCAACAAGTCTTCCAAATCGGCTCATGTCCTCATTCTCCTTTAGCCACGAGTGGCGATGTTCTGGTTTGCAGCCTCACGAGCCAACCGCCGCTCGTTGGTCTTCGGGCGACCTCCCGTGATTCCCGCGCCACGGTCACGCGCGAACACGCCAAGGGGAAGCGATGGACGGTTGGGATTGGGAATGCCGCCTGCGCCGAAGCGGTCGGTTCCCTGCCCAGAGAATGGTGCGAATCGGCTCATGGCACGATTCTACCGCATCGTCAGTAGGTTCGGGCATTCCACTCGCTTGGAACGCCGTTGATGAGCATTGACAGGTAGTGGGCTACGCGGCAGTCCTTGCCCCCGATGTTCCATTGCGTGACGCTGCCGACAGGAAGGTCTTGCTTCCAGTCGTAGATGGTGGCGACTCCGCTGAATGTCGCCCCGTCCTCCTCGTCTTCGGCGGCGAAGACCTTGATGTGCCACTCCGCCCTGACCTTGCCGTCCCCGTTGGCTTCGGTGTATCGGTACGGTGCGCCGAAGAGTTCCACCAGCCGCGCGAACGGCGTTGTGATACAGCCCTGAAGGGAAGTCCCCGCCGTCCGCTCCATGAGGGAATCGGCGGCTCTCTGGCTGCTGTTGTGACTGGAGGCGGAGATGGTGAGACCGTCCGCCGAGAGTTCGATGTCGTCTGTTCCAGCGATGTTCATGGCTTGTCCTTTCAGTCGATGCGGGAGCCAGCGCACACCTCGTACCCAGCGTTCGACAGCGCGTCCGCCACGGCGTGGGCGTAAGCCTCCTTCATGGCGAGGCTCTGCCTGAAGTCGCTGATGTTGACCCAGTAGCAGCGGTGGTACGAGGACACGGAGCCGATCCCGCTCTTCTTGAGGAAGGTGACGAGCGATCCACGGGCGGGACGAATCTCCAGCCACGCGAACCCGCACACGCCATCGGGAACGATGTAGGAACCCTCGCGCCCGACCACGACCATCGGCTTGATGGTCTCGCGGACGCGGGCGACCGCCTCCAGCCCAGCGAGGTGGGCGATGTTCCAGTCGCGGGCGACTTCGCGGGCGGTCTTCTTCACGGCGATCTTCATGGCTCGTCTCCTGTTCTTGCGTTCCGCCAGTCCCCTTGACCAGCGATGCAACGATCCTAGCGCAAGCATTGACCGCTGTCAAGGGCTTGGGGAGGGAAATCCGAGAAATCTATTCCGACGAGGGAACCGATAACAGGACGGAAAAAACTTGTGGAAATCATCCGATTCACCCGATACACCACTTGACAGGTAGCAAGCAGACGCTACTCTACACAGGTCAGCAAGGGGCTGACGAACGCAAAGCGCGGCACAGCCGCAGAAACGAGACGAGCGACCATGACGACCAAGACCGACAACGCGACCCTCATCTACTACGCGAACACCATCAAGCAGCAGATCGGTCTGATGACCATGATGGCTGTCGGCGGTCGCGACTTCCGCGCCCTGCCCGAGACCAACACCCAGCGCGGCGGTCTCCGCTTCACGGTGAACCGCTCCCGCCTGACGCAGATCGTCGTCCGCCTGATGTGGAACGACACCTACACGGTCGAGTTCGTCAAGGTCAACTCGCGCACGGGCGCGGAGCGCGTGGTGAAGTCCTACGACGAGACCTTCTGCGACCAGTTGTCCGACCTCGTGTACGACCTCTCTTGCACCCGCTGAAAGGAGCGCACCATGCCGAGCCGATACGCCTACACCAAGGAAGTCGAAGTCGAGATCAACATCGCGGACATGGAGCCGCGCCACAAGAGCGAGAAGGTCTCCGCCCTCTACGCCGCCGCGTGGAGCCATCTGGAGAAGGTGGCGGAGGACGCGGAAGTCGTCTTCGTCGGGACTCTCGTTGCCGAGTGGGAGCCTTACGACAGGGACACCAACTATGGCGGACGCTTCAAGTTCAACGAGGTGAACGGATTCGCCGTCCTCATCGACGGCGTTGAGTGCAACGCGGACGACCATGCGCCACTTCACGCGCTGATCGGCGTGTTTGAGTCGCATTGCGAGAAGATCACCGACGACATGGAGGACTGACCGTGAACGCGAATACCGACGACAAGTGCCATGTGCTACGCGCCCGCGCGGAGTTGCTGAAACTCCGTTCGATGTTCAACCGCTATCTCGCGGGCATCACGACCAAGGACTACAAGAAGTGCGATGATGCGATTTACGGCTTTGAGGAGTCGTTCTCTGCCCTCAACCGTTCGCTGTCGTCCATTGAGGAGCAGATCGAAGGCGGAGCGGACGCTTCGGGACAGGGCATGGTGCGCCGATGAACCAAGCCCTTGCGCCGATTGATCCCGACATGGCTATGTCGCATCCAGCGATCCTGAATCGCCTTCCTGCGGGCTTGGCGTGGCATCTGTCGCACAAGCAGCGCAAGTGCCGCGTCAACACCCTGCGCGAACTCGCCGCTTGGGGCAGACCGAAGGCGGGTCAATGGCGAGGGTACGGCGTGGTCAAGTTGGCGGCTCTCGACTCCCTGATCCGCGAGGCTGGTCTGGAGTGGGAGCGCGAAGCCCCCGCCTACCCTCGCGGCAACCCCATGTACGAGGCGTTGCCGCAGGAGGAAGAGAAGACCGATGAAGACATCGTGGAGAGGATGCGGCTTGCGCTGAAGCGCGACTGGATGCTTCGCTTCCCAGTCGATCAGCGCAACATCCTGACGCTTGCGATTCAGGAGATACTCGACCTACGCGCGGCACTCAAGGAAGCCAAGCAGGAGGTCAGCGCGTGGGAGGCTGCGGACGAGTCCGCCGATGATTGAGCGATTGTGCGGGGCTGGTGCTTCCGCGCGTCGATGGATTGTGATACAAGGATGGTTGCCATGCTCGACGCTACAGAGACGATCAAGATGCTTCGGGAGTGCGCCCAGCGACCGCCGCTGGATGCCGAGGATCGGCTGCTTTCCCGTGCGGCGGACGAACTTGAGACGCTGAACAGCACCGTTGCAGACGCGGCGTTCATCAGGAGCAACTACCTGACGGCGTGGATGCTGTGGGTGGAGCAGAACGCCTCGACGGATGTCGTGGAGTGGCTTCGCCTCTACGGTTCAGCGTACTTGTCGCCCAATCCCGATGCGGTGTCGGCGGAGGAGGCGCGGCAAGTCCAGTCGATCTTCGACGCGGTGCTGGCGAAGTGCGAGGAGGCTGCAAGCGAGATCGAACGGCTCCGTGAACTTGTAAGTGCCAGTTACAGGTTGCGCGAGGAGCGCGACGAAGCCCGCAGGATGGTGTGCGGTCTGGATGCCGACATCATGGAGGATCAGGTCGAGTACGCGAGGCATCGCGGCTGGGACTGTTTCCCACGGGAGGACGGCAAGTGAGCGACTTCCCCGAGATCACCACCGAGCAGATCGTGGCTCGTCTCCGCATGATCGTCGCAGAGCCAGAATCGCTCTGCAAGACCGACTTCCACTACATAGAGGACGCTGCCGACGAAATCGAACTGCTGCGGTCAACCGTCACCGATTGCCGCATTGAGATCGAACGCCTCCGCGCCGATGTAATGTGCTTGAAGTATCAGAATGCGGAGTTTGTTCGCAATCTAACGATGGCACAGGATGAACGAAACGCAGCCATTGCCGAGCGCGACGAGGCGCGGCG